>Ga0209340_1000376_pt1 | contig 50696 bp, 40 predicted proteins | sample EPASupsiteSAE323_FD_187266 | JGI IMG/M metagenome (GOLD analysis project Ga0209340, IMG submission 187266) | Bioremediated contaminated groundwater from EPA Superfund site, New Mexico - Sample SAE3-23 (SPAdes) (version 2) | ecosystem: Environmental > Aquatic > Deep subsurface > Groundwater >... | reverse complement strand
CAAGACGGCCAAGGCCTATATACTCTACCGCAAACAGCACGAAGAGATCCGCGAAGCCGGCCATCTGCTGTTCAACAACAAGATCATCGGCGATTACCTGGAGCGCAACGACTGGCGGGTCAGGGAGAATTCCAACATGACCTACTCCCTGCAGGGTATGAACTTTCACATATCATCTCTGATCGTATCCCAGTACTGGCTGAACAAGATCTATGCGCCCGAGGTGCGGGATGCCCATACCTCCGGTGATTTTCATATTCATGACCTGGGTATCCTGGGGGTTTACTGCGTGGGCTGGGACATCCGCGACCTGCTCTTGGAGGGTTTCAAGGGCGTGCGCGGCAAGGTGGCCAGCGGGCCGGCCAAGCACTTTCGCTCCATCCTCGGCCAGATCGTCAACTTCTTCTTCACCCTGCAGGGTGAGGCGGCTGGAGCCCAAGCCTTCTCCAATTTCGATACCTTGCTGGCCCCCTTCATCCGCTACGACAACCTGGACTACAAGCAGGTCAAGCAGGGCCTGCAAGAGTTTGTTTTCAATATGAACGTACCCACCCGGGTGGGTTTCCAGACTCCCTTTACCAACGTTACCCTGGATCTCAAGGTGCCCGAGTTCATGAAAAATGAGCCAGTGGTCATCGGCGGCAAGCTAATGGACGAGACCTACGGCGATTTCCAGGCGGAGATGGACATATTCAACCGGGCCTTTGCCGAGGTTATGATGGAGGGCGACGTGGAAGAGCGAGTCTTTACCTTCCCGATTCCCACCTATAATATCACCGAGGACTTTGACTGGGATAACCCCGAGTACGAAAAGATCTGGGAGATGACCGCCAAATACGGCATTCCCTATTTCTCCAACTTCATCGGCTCCGACATGAATCCGGAGGACGCCCGCAGCATGTGCTGCCGCCTGCGTCTGGATAACCGCGAACTGCGCAAACGCGGCGGCGGACTCTTTGGCGCTAATCCTTTAACCGGCTCCATCGGCGTGGTTACCATCAACATGAGCCGGCTGGGCTACCTGTCCCGTGATCGGGAGGATTTATTCCAGCGGCTGAGCCGGGTGATGGAGCTGGCCAAGGAGAGCCTGGAGATCAAGCGCAAGATCCTGGAGAGCCTGACCGAGGCAGGGCTCTACCCCTATTCCCAGTTCTACCTGCGCAATGTCAAATTAGGCTTCGGCGATTACTGGAAGAACCACTTCTCCACTATCGGATTGATCGCCATGAACGAGTGCTGCCAGAACTTCCTGGGCTGCGACATCGCCTCCGAGGCGGGCATGGCTTTCTCCACCGAGGTGATGGACTTCATGCGCGACAAGCTTATGCAGTTCCAGGACGAGACCGGCAACATCTACAACTTGGAAGCAACCCCGGCCGAGGGTGTCAGCTACGGCATTGCCCGCAAGGACAAGTCTGAGTTCCCGGATATTATCGTGGCCAACGAAGCCGAATACCGGAGGGGTGCCGAGCCCTATTACACCAACTCCACCGCCCTGCCGGTTGGGTTCAGTGATGACCTCTTCAAGGTCATGTCTATCCAGGATCAATTGCAGACCAGATACACCGGCGGCACAGTATTTCATATCTTCCTGGGCGAATCGGTGCCCTCGGTGGAATCCACCAAGAAACTGGTGCAGAAGGTCTGTCAGCAGTTCCGTATGCCCTATTTTACACTTTCGCCGACCTTCTCCATCTGCCCCAGCCACGGCTATATCAGCGGCGAGAATAGCACCTGTCCCATCTGCGCCGCCGAGGGCAAGCGCACGGTCTGCGAAGTCTACTCCCGCATCGTGGGTTACCTGCGGCCGGTGGATCAATGGAACGCCGGCAAGCAGGCCGAGTTCAACAACCGCAAGCACTTTGACCGGGCACTGCAGGAGGTCAAGAGCTAAGCCATACGAAGCTTCAATTTTTCGACGCAAGCGAAATCCTTGCTATCAGCGCAAGGATTTCTTATTTTAACCAGCGAGAGATACTAAGATGGATCAAACCTGTATTCGGGATTAGAATATAATTATAATAAGTCCCGAACTTTCCCGGGGTGACAGCGGGCGATGCCTGAAAACCGGGTCCCGGGCCGCGCGCAAGCAATCTGCCAGGACAGGCCGCTTATACATAACATGAAGTATCGTATTGATCAGAAAAGGAAGGCTATATGTTTCAAGTCAGAGAGCATTATCTGAATTTTACGCCCAAAATCAAAGAACCGGAGCAAGATATCAAGGTATTTCTGGTCCAGGAACCCTATCCGGAAAGTAAGATCGGCCGCCGGGCCGGGCAGGGTCTATATGTGGGGAGGATCCAGGCCGATGATACCACCCCGCTCTTTCGCCAGCAGATAACTTCGTTTCTGAACCGAATACCAGAAGACGTGGCTGTCGGGATCATATCGGAACACCCGGGCAACCAGATATCGATGGATCTTTTTCAGGAGCAGGCGGATCAGAGAGGGCAGATCATCATTGCCCGACTGGGCCATTACCATCGTACCAGTGGCGAAACCACCAATTCGATCGCGGTAATAAGCCCTGGCCACGACCCCATACTGGTCGACCAGCTTTCCTTTTCGGAGGAAGACTACCAATACTATGCCCGGGGCAAGCTCAACCCTGGCAGTGAGATCAATGTTTTCTATACCCCATTTGGCAACATGGGGGTCATCAGTTGCCATGACTATACCAATGCCGATATTATAAAAAAATTCTCCGAGTACGATATTGAGATACTGGTGGTATCTTCTTTCAATCCGGCTACCCGTTTGTTCATGCAGTACGCTATGGCCGACATCCACCGTTTTTCATGCTTTGTTATCATATCCAATATTGCCAATTACGGCGGCAGCGGGGTTTTTGCTCCCTTCCGCTATAACGGGCCGAAAAAGGCTTCAATGACTCTGGGCGGAGCCATAGCCTATACCCAGGGGGCCAGCAGTGCCTTTTTGGAGGTAGATCTTCCTTTGGCCGACCTGAGGAAGCTGCGCCACCGGGGAGTAACGGTCAGTGATTCGGATGGAGCCCGATGTCCCTGGACACCCATCCAACCCAGCGAGGAGTTCTTAAGTGCCGGCCTGCCGGAGTATAAAAAGGGTCTGGACCAGCCGGATCACCTGGCGGAGATTGATCTGGAGGCCTGTGGCTATCGATTTGCCGGCAGCTTGAATGCGGTGAATATTGGCGTTGCCCAGTTGAAATGCCTGGAGGATGAGGATTATTTCAACCATTACTATTGCATATCCTGTTCTCCCAAGGCACCTTTATTCGTAAAGCAGATCCGGGAGCACCTGGAGTTTTTGGGGGAAAGGCTGGATATGTCCGGGCAGAAGCTCGATTTCCTGGTATTTCCGGAAGTGTTTATTCCCTTGAGCCTGGAGGATGATCTGCGGGATTTTGCCCGGAAATTCAATACTATAATAATCGCCGGGGTCGAATACGATCCCCAGCCCGAGAACCTGGAAAGCCCGGCTTTGGCCCATGGTGCCAATCGCTGTTTCATATATGTGCCCACAATAAGCGGGGAGGTCGAGCGCTTCCGCTATGATAAAATGACCCGCTCGCAATATGATGCGCTGTTGCCGCCGGGACCGGACGGCGAACAGGCTCATTTTACCATGGACCGGGGCAGCCAGCTCCTTCGCTTTTCTTGCGGGGACCAGTTTACTTTCGGGGTTTTGATCTGCTATGATTACAGTCATTTTGACATAGTCCACCGGATAAACCGTGACAGTAGTCAACAGATACCGCTGGATCTGCTCTGTATTATCGCCAGCAATCACGATAGCCAGCTCTATGAACGCTGCTGTATTGCCGATAGCCACCGTTATTATCAATATATAGTAATGGCCAATGTGTCCCAGTACGGGGGGAGCGGTGTCTTTGGCCCGATCAGGACTCCCGGATTACGGCAAACCTTGCTTAGTGCGGGAGTTGGCAGTGAAGCTATTATAGTGGGCAGCGTTGATATCAAGGGTTTACAGGCGGCCAGAGCCGCCAGTCTGACTGACGCTGAAAGCAGCTTCCAGCATAAACCCGGGATCTTTCAGATGATGCGCAACCCGTCTTAAGGCCTTAGGGAATCCGTGACTTCTGAAGTGATGGTGCTCCGAGAGGGACACTCCGGCCTCTTACCGACTTTGTCGACAAGAGGTATATCCCCGCGGGTTTTTACCGGTTGGAATGGTGGTCTATTCGAGGAGAAACGCTATACAAGCATCAGAAATTGATTTATAGTAGGATTGATATTCTGATAAGGGGTTGGATAGATGTCCACTGGAGCCAAGATCGCCAAAGCCGCCGGGTTTGTGATGGTTGCCACCCTGATCGCCCGCATATTAGGTTTCGTTCGGGAAATGGTCATGTACACCTGGTTTGGCCAGAGCTATGCCACCGACGCCTACAATGCGGCCTTTTCCATACCGGATCTCATATATCTGCTGATGGTAGGCGGTGCGCTCAGTACCGCCTTTATACCGGTTTTCAGCCGCTACCTGGCCAATAACGAAGATGACGAGGCCTGGCAGGTGGCCAGCATCGTCTTGAACTATGCGGTTCTGCTGTCTATTATTCTGATTGCCGGCGGCGTTATTTACACCCGGCCGCTCATCATGCTGCTGGCCCCGGATCTGCCGCCTGACTATATCAGCCTGACCATTCTGCTGACCCGCGTCATGTTCATCCAGACCTTTTTCATGATTCTGAACGGCATCTCCATGGGCATACTTAATTCCAAGCAGCACTTTGTCACACCCGCCCTGGGCTCGGTGTTATATAATGTGGGTATCATCGGCATCGGTATCGTCATGGCCCGCCAGTGGGGTATCATGGCCTTTTCGATCGGCGTGGTAGCCGGCGCCGTACTCAGCTTCGCCATCCAGATACCGGCCCTGATGAGGACCGGTGTGCGCTATACCTTCAGCTTCAACTACAAACACCCCGGCTTCAAACAGATTCTCTACCTCATGGCTCCGGTGCTCTTGGGCCTGTCGGTCAGCCAAATCAACCTCTTCGTTACCCAGAATCTGGCCTCGGGTCTGGCCGAAGGCTCCATCTCCGCCCTGCGGTTGTCGCAGCGCATTATGCAGCTGCCGGTCGGCATCTTCGGTACCTCCATCGCCACAGTACTATTCCCCACCATGACGGCACAGATGGCGCGTAAGGAGATCCCCGCTTTCCGGCGCACCTTTTCCCTGGGTCTGCGCGCCACCTTACTTATCAGCATACCCGCCGGGGTGGGCCTCATCGCCCTGCGCGAGCCCATTGTCCAACTGCTCTTTCAGCAGGGGCAGTTTACCGCTTCCAATACCCACGCTACCGCTGTCGCCCTGCTCTATTACTCGGTGGGGCTGTTCGCCTACAGCGCTCTGCAGATTATGAACCGGGTTTTCTACTCCATGGAGGATACCATAACCCCGGTGGTGGTAGCCATCGCCTCCATCGGCGTGAATATCGGCGCCTCGCTCTGGTTGATCAAACCTCTGCAGCACGGCGGGCTAGCCTTGGCCTTTACCATTGCCGGGGTTACCAATCTGCTCCTGCTGCTGATAATATTTAAGTGGCGGCTCAAGTCGATTGACGGTGTGAAGATTATGCGCAGCGTGGTCATTTCCACCGGCGCCTCGGTGGTCATGTACTTAACCGTCCAGCTCGTAGTGAGCGGCCTGACCCCCCTGCTGCACTGGGCCGCCAAATTGAACCAGCTCATACTGGTCAGTGCCGGCATGGGTGCCGGCATTACGGCCTACGCGATTATTATTGTTCTCTTCCGCCTGGAAGAGAGCCAACTGGTCATAGATATGCTAAAGAAGGTACTGCCCGGCGGCAAGAGCGCCTGATTCATCCCCACGCGTAATCAATCTGGGGCGGATTCGCCCTGTAAATCCCTAACATATCCAAAAGTCAAACCCGGAATAGCCCCACCTGCCACCACCTTTACCATCGCCTGTCAACCTCTGTACATTCCATCCATCACAACCAGCTTTTTAAGATCATGCTCCAGCTTGCTTGCGCCAGGAAAAGGCCACCTGCAAAGGCACAATTTACTGGCAGCAGATGGGAACAATACGGCAATCCCTCATAAATAGGCAAATAGAAGCCGCCGCACTCTCCATAATCATGCCTTATGCCCAAATTTACCAAGAGGATGTTAAATATCCCTGACGAATCTGGCTTATAAGGAGGTGAAATCCGCCAATAAGACCAGCGTAGTTAAACGGAGCCAACTGGAGGTAAGACATGCAGCAGAAGATTACATTTGGCAAAAGATTGATGTCAGCCATACTAATACTATTTATGGCAGCTGCCGTATTGGTAGCCTGCCCTTCCCGGGCCCAGGCCCTGACCGCTAGCAGTTCGTCCTTGGCCCATTACAACAAGGATGAGAAACCGGTGGCCGATGCCTTTCGCAACAGCTATAGCAAGACCCTGGCCAACAGCATTGTGGGCCGGGCCATCTGGTACATGGAGTATGGATTCATCGTCTATGGTCACAGTAAATATTCCAGCACCGGCTACTGCGACTGCTCGCAATTCGTATCCATGGTATATCGGGACTTCGGCTACTCGCTGACCACCGCTTCCCGCAACTATAATACGGTGGGTAAGGCGGTAAGCGGAGTAAGCTGCCGCAATGGAGTAATCTACGGAACGGATAATCTCAAACCCGGTGACATATTCACCTTCTGGACCACTGAAAACACCGGCTCCTGGCATATAGGCCACGTGGCCATCTACATAGGGAAGATAAACGGCAAGCCCCGCATCATCGGCACCCTGAAAGGTAACCCCACCGCCATCGGTATCCTCTCCGGGCTGCCCGGCTGGTACGGCGACCACTTTAACGGGGTGCGCCGCGTGCTGCCCGCCAGCGCTTACCAGACCGGAGGAAGTATCAAAGATCGGGGACCGGTGATACCGTCGGTTTACCGGATGGTCAAATTCACCAAGGTAATACTTCCGAGTAAACTCAGCAACGGGTTTTAAAGATTAACAGGTGGGACAAGTACCTGTCCCCTTGTCCCACCCAGGAATAGTTATATATTACCGCCGGATAATGCTATAATCATTTCAGGAAAAACCTGAACGGCAGATGACAGGAGCAGGCAGATGATATTCGGCGGGTTGGTCAAGCAGAGCCTGGTGGATTATCCAGGAGAGATTGCGGCGGTATTATTTACTCGCGGCTGCAACCTGCGCTGTCCCTTTTGTCAGAACGCGCATCTGCTGGTTCGCCCCGGCAGCATCGATAAGGGACCATCCGCGCCCCTGGAGGAGATCATGGCCTTTCTGGCGGAACGCCGCGGGTTCCTGGATGCGGTAGTCATTACCGGAGGGGAGCCTACCCTGCACCGGGAGCTGCCTGATTTCATCCAGGAGGTCAAGGGGATGGGCTATAAGGTCAAGCTGGACACCAACGGCAGCAACACCGCCATGCTGGAAGGGCTGCTCTCGGCTGGTTTGCTCGATTATGTGGCCATGGATATCAAGGCCCCGCTGGAATACAAGGCCTATCAGCAGGCCTGCGGCAAGCTGACCTCGGAGGAGTTTTTCTCTATTCGTTCCTCACTGCGTCTCCTGCTGTCGGCCGCTATCCCGGTGGAGTTTCGCACCACCGTGGTGCCCTGCCTGCACCGCCCGGAGGATATTATGGAGATAGCCCAATATATCAAAGGGGCGCGGCTATTCTCCCTGCAGCAGTTCAACCCATCCTCCACCCTGCACAGCGGTTACGGCGAGGAGATACCCTACAACAAGCAGGAGATGAATGAACTGGCCGACATGGTAGCGCCGCTGGTCCAGCGGGTGCGAGTGGTAAATATCTAGACCAAAAAATGATTGAAATCAAATCAGGGGTCCTTCTGACTAACAGGGGGACCCTTTGTCGTATCCGGTAAACCTGAAGATAAACTTAAGAAATCTTTAGTTTTGGTGTAAGTAATATATGGAATCCTATGTAATAATTTAGAGAATAGAACGGAAATGAAGGGAGAGATAGCAAGGAGCATGCTGAAGAAAACATTCATAGTGTTAGGCTGCCTGGTCGTCGCACTAGGCTTATGGTTTGCGTATGATTACTTCCATTATTCACCGCCCCATATGAGTGATGAGGAGATCAAAGCGGCAGCGGTCAGTGAACTGCGGCCCCTGGCCCGCAAAATCGTGGAACCCTATATCGGGATGAAGGATGCCGGAGTTACCACACAGATCGGTAAAATTGAAATAATGAGAGTCGGCCGGGTGCGGGGGAAAACCTATCTGGTTTATCGCATGGAATACCGGATGCTGATGACCCCGGCGGCTATCGCCAGAATGGGCGGTCAGGTTAACGATACGCATTATTACCTGTTGGGCCTGCGTCTGGTTAAGAAGACTCTGAACGGCATTAAGCTCACGGGAGGCATGGAATTCGTCGGATCGTATAATGATGCCGCACCGGTAGATTGCGGGCACCACCCGGACGGTATCTTCTATGCCTATTGCAAGGACCCCCAGATAACCGCATTAAAAGTCGAGTCGGGTAACGGGCAAATGTTTAGTGCCCCGGCCCGGAATAGGATCGTTTTGCTGGCGGTTCCCCCGGGCAAGGAAGAAGTATATCCCCATTTTTATGGTCGAGGCGGGCAGGAAATAACCCCCAGCACGGTTTTGCGCATCGCCTTTGTTTGCAGCCAGCCCAAGGCTTACCAGCATTATAACAACATATCGGCCCAATGGTGGCCGCTTCTGGCCTCGGAAGTGCCGCGTCTCAATGGTCGCAACGTGGATGCGGTCTGGATATTCCCCGATCAGTTGCCGGCGCTGCGAACTCCGGAGATGGCAGGGAAGCTGGAGCAGCTTGTACAGGACGGAGTGCAGCTGATCTTTGTTGGATGGAAAGACCCCCAGGATATTTCGCGCTTGTTGGCTGATGCTCATCTGGAGCCGATCGACAAGAATAACCCCGCCGCGGCAGTTTATGCCAGCACCGATGCCCAGGGCCGTATAGTGGTCGGCAGTATCGGGATTAAAGAACCGGGGGCCTCACCCCTGGTGGGTAAGACGCTGCGGCTTAAGTTCAAGCTGCCTGATCTTGCCGCGGTCAAGGTCGGGAAGGGCGAAGCAGTTGCCCAGTCTTATGGCAAGGCTTCGGGGATGGGGTCCGCCAGCACTATGCCCTCTCCGGTATCCACGACTGCGCCAGTCAAAGTCAGGAGGGTTGTTATACCATGATTTATTGCATTAGAGGACCCCTGAACCAAGCGGCCCAAATGAAAAAACCTGGCTTTGTCAAGGCTGCTCTCTTGCTGCTGCTGACGGTAATATGCTTCGCTATCGCGGGTGGGGCACATCCCGCCCTGGCTGCCAGCAGTGTATCGATGAAGGCTGAAACTGGTTTGGCGGGCTATGCCAGGAGCGGGCAGTACATACCGCTGCGGGTAATCATTGAAAACCGGGGCCAAGCGGTGAGCGGAAGATTGGAAGTGAAGGCCATCGGCGGAGATAGTTTAGTGGTGTACCAACGTCACTTATCCCTGCCTGGCGGAGCCTTAAAAAGGGTTAACATGTATTTGCCGCGCAGCAATAGCATTCCTTACACCGTTGAATTCCTGAGCGGAGACAAGAAGTTGGCCGTTGCCAAACTGCGGCTGACTATATGCCCGCCCAGCGAAGTCCTGGCTGGGTTACTGGCCGCTGACCCCGCGGCGCTAAAGTCCCTGGAAAACGTCAAATTTCCGGGCCAGGGTCAGCATTTGACAGCGGTAAGCCTGAAGGCGGAGGATATTCCTGAACAGGCGCTGTGTCTCAACAGTTTGGATATATTGGTGCTGGACAATTTCTCCACCCGCAGCCTGTCCCGCCAGCAAATGAAAGCGATTAGGGACTGGACCTTAAATGGCGGATTACTGGTAGTGGCGGGCGGGCCGGCCTGGCAGAAGACCACCGCCGGCCTTTCCTCCCGCTTATTACCGGTGCGGATCGCTGGAAGCGCGCAGGTTAGCAGCCTGACCGGCATTGATAAATTGGCCGGGACCGGTTTGCCGGCTCAGGGGATGGTGCTCAGTAAAGGAAAGGTTACGGTAGGCGCTACTCTGCTGGAGTCAGCTGGTATTCCAGCTATCGTGCAGCGCAAAGCAGGGTCAGGCGATGTAATCTACACCGCCTTTGATCTCGCCCAGGCGCCCTTCGCTAAGTGGGGGGGCATGCCAGCCCTGTGGAGCGGGCTGCTCTACCGGACTGATCCCCATCATATAATAAGTTCGGGCGCCGTCCAACAGCAAGATTACAGCTACAACAATATAACCTGGAACCTGCGTAATTTCCCGGATGTAGGGCTGCCTTCCACTAAGACCCTGGCTATAGTGTTGTTGCTATATGTATTGGTGCTGGGACCCGGCATATACCTATTGTTAAAGAAGTTTGACCGCCGCGATCTGGGCTGGATCGCGATCCCTTTGCTGGCGATAATCTTGTTTTCCGCCACCTATGCCGTCGCGTTTAAAGGCAAAGACCGTGATGTCTTCATAAATATTGTGTCACTGTTGAGCCTGCAGGAAGAGGGGCAAGGCGGGTATCTCAACTCTTACGTGGGGGTTTTTGCTCCTACCAAGACCCAATACCAGATTAGCCTGCCGGAAGAACAGATCCTTAATGTTGGCTCCAATGGAGAAAACAACGTCATGCGCTCCTATGGGCCTTATGGCCGCGTAACCGGACCCAATACTGAGGAGGATGTCATTGCGCGTATCGAACTAGGGAATCAGCCGCGGGTGTCTTACGGCGAGGCTACCCGCTGGTCCCTGCGTTCCCTGCAGACGGAAAGAATCCTGGATAACTGCGGCCGGATTGACGGGAAAATAGTCTGCAGCGGGGGAAGAATGATCGGGACCATAACCAATAACACAGGGTATACACTTACCGGGGCGGTGCTATTTAACGAATATTGCCGGCAACGGGTGGGCAGTCTCCGCCCGGGGCAAAGCCTCGAAGTTGATGTCACGCCGCGCTCGATCTACTGGGGCAACGGAAGGATGAGCTGGGGTGCGGCTAACTATCCGGTGTATTGGCCGCGCAATATGCAAAACCGCATGAACAGGATAGATCAGCTTACCTCCAGTTTGATGGAGATGGCGTATAACCGCAAGGAATTATCCCAGGCCCCCCTGATGTTAATGGCCTATTCGCCGGGTGCTCCCCGCGGTAAAATAATCAACGATGTCAAGGGCAACACCTATTACTCGACGGTTATTATAGCCCCTCTGCAACCTATCGCGGTCAATGCCGGCAGGGCCGAACTGCTGCCTGGCATGGTCAGAGGCTATGTAACCGGTTTCAGTGGCCGCAACATGTATTCAGATATATGGGGAGTACAGATTGACGGCGGTATGGTGACCTACCAGTTGAATTTACCCTTTAGCAGCCAGGGTCTCCAGGTGGATGATCTGAAGATACTGGTGGAGACCGGTGATTATATGCAGGCACAGAGTATGAAGATCAAGGTGCTTAATCAGCTCACCGGCCAGTGGGAAGACTTCCGTTATAATCCGCAGGGCATCCTGCTGCTTAAGGGCGCATCCTATATAGCAAAGGATAACAGTGTGATGGTCCAGGTGGGCACGGACACTAATATTCAAATTAGTGGAGTTAGCATGAGCTTGCAGGGTAAATATCCCTCCAGGCAGGCTGCCAACCTTAACGGGGGAGGGATATAGATGCTGATAGTGGAAAACCTGTGCAAGAGTTACGGAAAACTGCAGGCAGTCAACCAGCTTTCTTTTACCATAGAGGACGGCTCCATATTTGGCTTTGTGGGGCCCAACGGCGCCGGCAAGACCAGCACCATGAAAATTATCTCCACGCTGCTAAAACCGACCTCGGGCCGGGTGGAGGTAGCCGGGGTGGATATCAGCGTGAACCCCGGTTTGGTACGGGGTCTGGTCGGATATATGCCGGACTTTTTTGGGGTGTATGATGATCTCAAGGTAGCCGAGTATCTGGACTTCTATGCGGCCAGTTACGGTATTCCGCAGGCTCAACGCGGCAAGATAGCTGAAGATTTACTGGAACTGATGGATCTTGCCCACAAGCGGGATGCCTATGTGGATTCGCTTTCACGGGGCATGAAACAACGCTTATGCCTGGCCCGTAGTTTGGTACATGATCCGGAGCTGCTGATCCTGGACGAACCGGCTTCCGGCTTGGACCCCCGCGCCCGGGTAGAAATGCGGGAGATATTGAAGGAACTGAAGAATATGGGCAAGACCATCATGATCAGTTCACATATCCTGCCCGAACTGACCGAACTATGCACCCATATCGGGATAATCGAAGCCGGGCAGATGGTAGCCTGTGGCACGGTGGAAGAAATCATGCGTTTCAGCCAGTTGGGCAGTAATCTTAGGATTACCCTGCTGGACCGGATAGAAGATACGGTGCGCTTGCTGCAGGAGCAAGCCTCCACCGGCAAGGTGGAGGTGGTGGGCAACACCCTGGAAATGCCCTTTACCGGTGATGAAAGGGAAATGAGCCGCATCCTGAACCTGCTGGTGGGGCAAGGCATCCCGGTAGTTTCCTTTGCTCCCTCCAACAGCAATCTGGAAGACATCTTTATGCAGGTCACGAAAGGGGTGGTGCAGTAGTGGGAAAGATGGTTATGAACCCGATCTTGAGTAAAGAGCTGCGCACACGGATGCGTACCTATAAGCTGCCGCTTTTGATTGGCATCTATCTGGGCTTGTTAGGCGCGATCGCGCTGGCCTATTCCTGGCTGCAGGCGCAGGGCCTGGCGGCGGATGGTTTTAATCCCGATGTAGGCCCGCAAATGTACGTATTATTAGCTACCCTGCAGTTGCTGCTGCTGGCCTTTGTGGCTCCTGCCCTGACCGCCGGGGTAATCAACGGGGAAAAGGAGCGGCAAACCTTTGATCTCCTGATATGTACCCGACTTTCCGCTACTTCTATCGTATTAAATAAACTGCTGGCTTCGGTCGCCCTGATTATTCTTCTGATAATCGCGACATTGCCGGTCTTCAGCATTGTCTATTTCTATGGCGGAGTTCTGCTCAGCGACATCGGCAAGGTGTTTCTGATCTATCTGGTAACCGCGCTGACCCTGGGAGTGATCGGCCTGTTCTGCTCCAGCCTGTTCAAACGCACCCAGATATCCATGGTGGTTAGCTATCTTATAGTGTTTTTACTGCTGATAGGAACGATGATCATTACCGTTTTTATGCGCAGCGCGGGTAATCAGCAGGGGCTTTATACGGATCATCTGCCGATGGTGGCTTATCTCAACCCCCTGTTCGCCCTCTACTCCATATTCCCCAGTCAAGGTCCCGGAATGAGCCTTATTTACAACATAATCAACCAGGGCGGTCCGGCCTTTTCCCTGACCAGCCAGGGAGTTGCCCTCTGGAAGTATAACTTTATTTGTGATGCGGTGATCATTGTGGTTTTGCTGGCCATAACCATATTCAGAACCGATCCGGTGGGGCGTTTCCCCTGGTTCAAACGACTATTCATAAATAAGAAAGGCTCAGAGATGCAGCATGAAATACCCGCGGCGGAATAAATTGGAGACGGTTTCTCCCGGAACCTTGTTGCAGGCGGCATTGACCCCGGCGCTGAGCCGGGTGCGCCGCCTATCATGGTTGACGTGGCTGGGGCGCGGCGGTCTCGCCGGCTTGAGCCTGACCTTATTATTGCTGGTCATCGCCCGTCTATGGCCCTGGTATGGCATCATATGGTGGTGTCTCGGCGCCGGAGGGGTAAGCCTCTTAATCGCCCTGGTTCTAGCCTGGCTTAATCGCCCGGGCTGGTATAGCGCAGCCGTGTGGCTGGACGAAGCCGGTCTGCGGGAGAGGGCGGTGACCGCCCTGGAGAACCTCCAAACCGACACCGAGATTAGCCGTATGCAACATCAGGATACCCTGCAGCAGAGCCGGGGGTTTCCAGTAAACCAGCAGCCGTGGCCCCGGCCTTGGAAACAAGTGGCCGGACTGGGCGGGCTGGCCGTTCTGGTATTGACCCTGATCCTGCTGCCTAATCCCCGGCAGATCGAAGCCGAACGCGAACAGGCCGTACGCCGTGCCGCTGTGGAACAAAGCCATAAGGTGGCCGCCGTACGTAAGAAGATAGAAGCCGCTAACCAGGCGAACCCGCTGCCGGAAAGGGAGCGGACCATCCAGACTATGAAGGAACTGGAGCGGCAACTAGCCCAGGCCCGCAATCTGAACCAGGGGCTCCAGGCAGTGGCCCAGGCCGAAGCTGAGCTGCAGAAACTGCAGGATCCCGCTGCGGCCAATGCTGGCAGTCAAAGCCTGGCTCAGGCCTTGCAGCGGCAAGAAATCACCCGGGCGCTAGGTCGCAAGATGGCAGCCGGCGATATCAAGGGCAGCCGGGAAGAGACTAATAAATTGCTCCAGAAGGCGGCTGCTCTGAGTAAGGAACAGCGCGAATCGGCAGCCGGGGAACTGGCTGCCGAAGCCGCCCGCCTGGATCCGGCCGCCGCCGAAGCGATGCAGTCTCTGGCGGCCGGAATTCGTCAAGCCAATACCTCCGCCAGCTTGCTCAATCAGGTTGCCGCTGCCGCCCGGCAGAATGGTGCGGCCGGAACTATTAGCCAGGGCATGACCTGAGCCTCCAGTTGCCGGCAGGGTCTGCTGGCAGCCAGCAATAGCGGCGCAGGTTCGCAACTGGCCAATGGGGGAGGGTCCGGTAATGTTCAGGCGGTCATTCCCGGCCAGGGCAGCAGCGCCGGGACCGGGCAGTCATCCGGGAATGGAGATGGCAGTGGCGGCGGCGCTAATAACGGCGGAGATGGCAAGGGGTCCGGTCAGGGAACGGGACAAAACGGCGCAGGCAGTGGAGGCGGTGGTGCCGGAACGGGAACTGGCAACGGCAGTGAGAATCGCGGCCGGGAATCAGCCCAGGGCGGCACCGCCAACCCCTCGGGTGAGGCCCGCTTGGCGATCGGAGAATATGAGAAGATATTTGCTCCCAGCCTGATCAACAGCACCGGGGAAGAATCGCAGGTCAGAGGCCGGGCCGGCAACGGTCCGGAAGAGAGTATGGACACCAATGAACCATTGCCCCAGGCGGGCAGCCAGCGCCCCTATAAAGAGGTGGTGGGAGCATACGGCCAGCGGGCCCGCGAGGCCCTGGACCGCGGCACCATCCCCCCGGGCATGAGCGAAATGGTTAAGGGCTATTTTTCATCGCTGGAGGATTAGGAGGCTGCGGAATTTAACACAGATTGACACAGATAAACACAGATGAACACAGATCTTATATAAAATGTATGGTTCTAAGATTGTATTCTCTTTTGTTTATGGTTATATAAGATGGTTTAAGAACGTAACCCCTAAAAATAAGCTGCATATCAAACTGAATGGAACTCGGATTATATAATTAAACGCCTTAAGAATTATCTGTGTCTATCAGTGCTAAATCTGTGTGCATCTGTGTTAAATTTGGTCCCCATAAAACAACGAATATGGGAGGTTGTTATAGTGGAAATCGATACTTTTGCGGTGCGGGCTCGCGCCATAGAAGGAGAAATAGGCAAGGTGATAGTGGGCCAGCAGGAGATCATCCGCCAGACCCTGGTTGCCCTGCTGGCCGGCGGCAATGTGCTGCTGGAGGGAGTGCCGGGGCTGGGCAAGACCCTGCTGGTAAAAACCATCGGCCAGGTGCTGGATCTGGAGTTCAAGCGGATACAGTTCACCCCTGATCTGATGCCGGCGGACATTGTTGGAACCAGTATAATTACCGAGGACACGGCCGGCCGGAAGTTCTTTCAGTTTCAGCCGGGACCGGTGTTCGCCAATATAATCCTGGCGGACGAAATCAACCGCGCCACCCCCAAGACCCAGAGCGCGCTATTGGAGGCCATGCAGGAAAAGAGCGTGACCGCCGGGGGAGAAACTCGTCATCTGCCCCGGCCTTTCTTTGTGCTGGCCACCCAGAATCCGCTGGAGATGGAGGGGACCTACCCGCTGCCCGAGGCGCAGTTGGACCGTTTTCTCTTCAAACTGCTCGTTAAATTCCCCAGCGCCGATGAATTGGAGAGCATCGTTACTTCTACCACTGGGTCGGATATGCCGCTCCCTGTTTCGCAAATCGATGCGGCCGGGGTTCTGGAGATGATAGCCCTGGCCCGGGAAGTGCCGGTCGCGCAAAGGGTAGCCCAGATGATAGTGCGCCTGGTCATGGGTACCCACCCCGATTCCGAGTGGGCCTCGCCGGGAATCAGGAAGTACGTTCGTTATGGAGCCTCGCCCCGCGCCGGTCAGGCTATGATGACCACCGGCAAGGTGCGGGCCTTGATGGAAGGGCGCTACAATGTGGCCTTCGAAGACGTTCAGGAATTGGCCTTTCCGGTGCTACGCCACCGCATCCTGCTCAACTTCGAAGGTGAAGCCGAGGGGATTTCCACCGACGACCTCATCAGCGAACTCTGGAAACACCTCTGGGAAAACCATAGACCAGGTTAACGGAGAAGTTATGAACGATATTTTTGATCAGGATTTTTTGCGGCGTTTGGAGAACCTGGAGTTGGTTTCCCGCAAGCTCAGGCGGGGGAGGAACAGCGGGGAGCGGCGCTCGTTGCGCAAGGGCAGCGCGGTGGAGTTTGCCGACTACCGTAACTACACCGACGGCGATGATACCCGCTACATAGATTGGAACAGCTACGCCCGCAGCGAGAAGCTGTTTATCAAGTTGTTCATGGAAGAGCAGGATCTCCTGGTAAACATCCTTATCGACACCAGCGCGTCCATGGAATGGGGCGAACCCGCCAAGTCCCGGCTGGCTTTGCAGTTAGCCGCGGCTTTGTCCTGGCTGGCTTTATGCGGCTATGACCGGGTTGCCTTGGCTGCCTGTAATGAAGGGCTGGCGTCATGGCAACCACCTCTGCGCGGAAAGACCTCGCGCGCCCAGTTGTGGGATTATCTGATCTCCCTCAACTGGCAGGGCGCTACTGATTTGACGGCGGCCATCAAGTCCTTTGGCCCCTTCTGTCGGGGAGCCGGGCTGTGCTTTGTCATCTCCGACCTGATGTCCCCCAACGATTTTAAATCCGGGCTGAAATACCTGCAGTACCTGGGCCAGGAAGTGGTGGTACTGCAAATCCTGTCGCCCGACGAGCTAACCCCCGAGTTGGGCGGTGATTACCGGCTCCTGGACCGGGAGACCCGGGAAACCCGTGAGATAACCGCCAACCCGGCCTTGCTGCGTGCCTACCACCGGCGTCTGCAGGAATTCATTAAGGAAAACCGCGACTTCTGCATGCGCCGGGGCATAGGCTTCCTGCAGGTCAGCAGCGCAGAGCCGTTTGAAGATATTATCCTTCGCCACCTGCCACGGGCGGGTATTTTGAAATAATTATATGAGCAACCGGGAGGACTATCCGTGCGCTTTTTAAACCCGGCCGGTCTGTGGCTGGCCCTGATCATACCGCCTATTATCGCGCTATACCTGCTGAAGCCACGTTACCAGGAAAAGCTGGTGTCCAGCACCTGGCTATGGGAGCAGGCGATTCGGGATATCGAAGCCAGCAGCCCCTGGCAGCGTTTGCGGCGCAGTCTGCTGTTGCTGCTGCAGTTGTTGGCCGCCCTGGTCCTGGTGGTCGCCGTTGTGCGCCCCAGCCTGGAGCTCCCGGGGACGGCCGGTCGCCACTTGATAGTAATCTTGGATTGTTCAGCCAGTATGCAGGCTGCTGATGTTAAACCTGATCGCCTGACCCTGGCCCGGCGTCAGATTACCCAGCTGGTTGATTCCTTGAGCGGCAACGAAACTATGACCCTGATTTCCATGACCGACCAGCCCCAGGTGCTGGTCTCAGCCAGCAGTGACAAGATCCAGCTTCGCCAGGCGGTAGCCGCGGTCCAGGCCGGTTATAATCAGGCTGCGCTTGAACCGGCGCTCTCCCTGGCTGAAGCTTTGAGTGAACGCGATCCCCAGGCCAGCTTGATCATATTCAGTGACGGTCGGACCATCCCGCTGGAACAGGGCGTCAAGCTAAGCTGTCCGGTCAGTTTACGGCTGATCGGTGAAAGCGATGACAACCTGGCGATAACCTTGTTCTCCGCCCGCCAAACCGGAGAGTCCGCCGTCGTCCTGGCCCGGCTGCAAAATTTCGGCAGCGTAGCCCGGAAAAGCGAATTGCAGCTGTGGGCCGATAAAAAACTCTACGATGCCCGAACGGTATCACTGGCAGCCGGGGAGGCGCGCGACATCAGTTGGAGTGATCTGCCGGCGGAGCAGAAGGTATGGCAAGCCCGGCTGGTGCGAAGGGATTACTACATGGCAGACAACCGGGCCTATACCGTGGTCAGTGGAGGCCAGACCCAACAGGTGCTGCTGGTCAGTCCGGGCAATGTATTTCTGGAGAAATCGGTCAGCCTGGTGCCAGGCATCCGGCTGTTCAAAACCACACCCGCCAACTATAACAGCGCCATGCGGGATTATCAACTATATATATTCGACGGCTTTCTTCCCGCTGCCCTGCCGCACGGAGCGCTGATGGTGTTGAACCCGCCGGCGGGAAACCGGCTGATCCCGGTTAACGGTGAGATCAAAGCAATAACCGGGGTGCAGGGGGTACCGGGGGATGCTGTCCTGCGCTATGTCGATACCGGCGGATGGCAGATCCGAAAAAGCCAAGCAATCAGTGTCCCCGCCTGGGGTAAGACCTTGTTGGAGTACCAGGGCCAGGCCTTGTGGGTAAAGGGTGAAAGCGGGGGCCGCAAGGTGGCGGCCGCCGCCTTTGACCTGCATAACAGTAATATACCGTTGCAAATCGGCTTTCCCATCTTAATTCAGAACCTGTGCCAGTGGCTGCTGCCCCAGGAGGTAGCCGCTCCCACTCTGGACGATAGCGGACAAGGCTTTAACTTCATTCCCCCGGTGGACAGCGAGAGCTTGCAGCTAATCACTCCCCGGGGAGAAGAGTTAAGCTATAAAGCTCCGCTGCCCCAGCACTATGCTATCAGCGTTCCCGGACTCTACCGTATAGTTACCCGGGGAGGCGGGGAGCGGCATGAATATTACCTGGTCAAAAATGGCGGCGATACTCTGGAATCGAATATCGGGCCCCAGGTTCAGAAAGAACTGGGCAGCGCCCGCTCCCGTCAATCCGCGCCAAAGGGCGTCAATTCCCGGGATTTGTGGCCAAGCCTCGCCGCCGCCGCTCTAATCCTGCTATTCCTGGAGTGGGAGGTGTATCGGCGTGGCTATTAGATTCCTGCATCCCTGGTTGCTGTGGCTGATACCCCTGGCCGCTTTTGCAGTATCGCGCTGGTATTACGAGAACCGGGCTATGCTATTGTTCAGACGGCGCTTGATCGCGACGCTGCGCCTGCTATTACTATTCTGCCTCATTCTTGCCCTGGCCGGCACCCAGATAAATTACCGGGTCAGCCGGCAGAGCGTGGTATTTGTAGTTGATTTATCGGCTAGCTGCCAAAACGGCCGGGAAAAGGCCGAGAGCTTCATTAGAGAGGCCCTCCGGCACAAAGAACCGCAGGACCAGGCGGCGGTCGTGGTATTCGGCGAAAACGCCCGGGTGGAACAGGCCCTGGGTAGCGAAAACGTGAATCGCCTGGAGAGCGTAGTGGAAAAGGATCATTCCAACCTGGAGGAAGCTCTGAAACTGGCGGGTGCTCTGCTGCCCGGTGACAGCCGGCGCCGGATTGTGCTGCTCTCCGACGGGAGGGAAAACGATGGAGATGCCCGTCGGGAAGCCCAAAACCTGGCTAACCGGGACGTGCGTATCGATGCTTGTCCATTAAGCGGGATAACCGGTCCCGAGGTCAGGCTCGACAGCCTGCAAGCGCCGGGCCGGATGTTTGCCGGGGAGAACCTTAATATTAAGCTCATGGTAAACAGCAATATCGAGACATCCGCTTTGCTGCGTTTATATCAGGATGAGCTCCCTAAGCTGGAGGATACCGTTCATCTGAGCAAGGGCGATAATCAGCTAATCTATCCCTTAACCGTAACCGGGGACGGTTTTCATGTATTTAAGGCCATGATCGAGGTAAAAACAGACCTGATTGCCGAAAATAACGAGGCGGTTGCCTACACCATGGTAAAAGGCCCGGCCCGGGTATTGCTGGTGGAAGGCCAACCCGGCGAAGCCAATGCCATTGCTGCGGCCATGCGCTCACTGCATATGCCGGTCGATGTTGCCGCTTCTGACCAGGTGAACGCCGGCCTGGAGCAGCTTAGCCCCTATTCCCTGACCATACTCTGCGATGTTCCCGCTGAAGAACTGGCCGCTGGGGTAATGGAGAGCATACAATCGGCGGTCCGTGATCTGGGTATGGGGCTCGTAATGGTAGGCGGGGAGGAAAGCTTCGGTCCCGGCGGCTATTTGAACACCCCGGTCGAGCAAGCGCTCCCCGTGCATATGGACCTGCGCGGCAAAAAGAAGATCCCCAGTCTGGGGCTGGTGCTGGTCATCGATAAATCCGGCAGTATGAGCGATACATCGGGCGGCGTCTGCAAGGTTGATCTGGCCAAGGATGCCGCGGCCCAGGCCAGTTCCATTCTCAATGCCAAAGACCGTGTAGGGGTGATAGCCTTTGATTCCATCCCCAAGTGGGTGGTAAAACCCCAGGCAGTCCGCGATCTGGATAGTATCCAATCAGATATTGGTACCATTCGGGCGGACGGCGGCACCAGTATTTATCCGGCCCTGGACCTGGCCTATAAGGGGCTGAAAGATGCCCCCACCAAATATAAACACATCATACTGCTGACGGACGGAATGTCGGCCGCCGATGGCGACTACTATTTTCTGGCCCAGCGCATGGAGCAGGCCGGGATTACCCTGTCCACAGTGGCCGTGGGCAAGGACGCCGACATTAACCTGCTCAGCGCCCTGGCCGATTCCGGTCAGGGACGCTATTATTTTTGTGATGATGCCCGCAAAGTGCCCCGTATCTTTACCAAGGAAACCATCAAAGCCCGCCGGGATTACCTGGTGGAAGAAGACTTCTATCCGGCCATGCGCGAGAGCAGTCCTCTATTAGAGGGCATCCCTGCCTTGCCCCCCCTGCATGGTTATGTGGGGACTTCACCCAAGGCCAGCGCGCAGACCATCCTGGTCAGCCGGCGGGACGACCCGGTACTGGCCGGGTGGCAGTACGGATTGGGACGGGCGGTAGCCTATACCACCGATGCCGGAGGCCGCTGGGGTGCGTCCTGGGTGGCCTGGCCCGGTTTCAACGGGCTCTGGGGCAATATCGTTTCCTGGTGCCTGCCTCGCTCCGAGCCCGCCAGCGATCTAGCCCTGGCGGTAAATATCAGTGGCACGACCGGGTCTATTCAGGTGGAATCCCGCGACTATAAACAAACGGAAAACCTGACTGCCATAATCGCCAGCCCGGATTATAGCCGGCGGGAGATCAAGCTCCCCGCCAGTTCTCCCGGAGTTTACGAAGCCGGATTCCCAGCCCGCCAGCCCGGCATCTATATGGTCAACCTGCTGCGCAGCGGCAGTCAGAATACCAGCGTGGCCACGGCCGCGGTCTGCCTGCCGTATTCTCCGGAGTACCGTTACAGCGACACCGATACCAATTTTATGAGGGGACTTACCCAGATAACCGGAGGTGGACTAATCAGCGATCCGACCGCCGCCTTCGCGGACAATCTGCCCCCGGCCCACGGCGGAGCAGAACTGTGGTTTTGGCTGCTGCTGGCGGCCGCCCTGTTGCTGCCCTGCGATATTGCCGCCCGCCGCTTGAACCTGAACGGGGAGGATTTCAAGCGCTTGAGGAAGCGGTTATGGGGAGCCAAGACCAATCCCGCATCATCCGCCGCGACGGTGGAGCGCTTGCGCTCCCGCAAGGATGCGGCTCAGCAAGCCCGCGGTCCAAAGTATTCCGGCCTAATACCCGCCGGCTCGGATTATAAGCAGCCAGAAAACCAGGTTAAAAATAGCGCATCACCTAAAGCTCCGACCAAGACCGGCGCCGTACCGCCCGCCGCCCGGCAGGAGAATATCTCACGTCTGCTGGAAGCCCGCAAAAAGGGGAACCATCCCGATATGTAAGACAACAGATTGCCGCTTGTTCCGGTGTTTGCGGGTACGGGTCCAGGATCAGGCTTCCTGAGCAATCTAACATGACAGGCCAGATGGAAAAGGATATAATACTTCTAGTGTTAATACTGGAAGTAAATCATACTTGATAAGTATATAAAACCGGAGAGTGATTCTTTTGAAACTATGGGGCGGCCGCTTCGGCAGTGCCAGCGACAAACTAACCGAAGATTTCAATGCCTCCATCGGCTTCGACCAGCGCATGTACCGGCAGGACATCGCCGGTAGCATCGCTCATGCCCGTATGCTGGGCAAACAGGGTATTATAAACCTGGAGGAAGCCGAGCTTATCATCAAGGGGCTGGGAGAGATCCTGGCCGACCTGGAGGCCGGTACCCTGGAGTTTACCGTGGAAGCCGAAGACGTGCACATGAATATCGAGACCTTTCTCACCGCCAAGATCGGCGAGGTAGGCAAGAAACTGCATACCGGACGCAGCCGCAATGATCAGGTGGCCCTGGACCTGCGCCTCTATCTGCGGGATGAGATCTCCGAGGTTCGCGCCCTGCTGTTGGAAGTACAAGCGGTCCTGCTGGCTTTGGCCCGGCAGAACATCGCTACCATCATGCCGGGTTACACCCATCTGCAGAAGGCCCAACCGATTACCCTGGCCCATCACCTCCTGGCCTATTTCGAGATGCTGCGCCGCGACCTGGGACGCTTGGAAGACTGCGGAAAGCGTATGGATTATATGCCGCTGGGCTCGGGTGCTCTGGCTGGTACCGGCTTCAACCTGGACCGGGATGTCGTCCGCGCCGAACTGGGTTTTGCCCAGCTGACCCGGAACAGCCTGGACGGGGTCAGCGACCGCGATTATGCCATTGAATTCATGAGCTTTGCCAGCATAATGATGATGCACCTCTCCCGTTTGGCCGAGGAGCTGATATTATGGTCCACCGAGGAGTTCTCCTTTGCGGAGCTGTCGGATGCCTTTACCACCGGCTCTTCCATCATGCCCCAGAAGAAAAACCCGGACCTGGCCGAACTGATTCGCGGCAAGACCGGCCGGGTTTACGGCGACCTGATGGCGCTCCTGACGGTTATGAAATCGTTGCCCCTGGCCTATAACAAGGATATGCAGGAGGACAAGGAAGCCCTGTTTGACGCGGTGGATACCGTGAAGAAGTGCCTCCTGGTCCTGGCGCCCATGCTGGAGACCGCCTCTTTTAAAACCGGGGAAATGGCCGAGGCGGCCAAGGGCGGCTTCACCAATGCCACCGACCTGGCCGATTACCTGGCGGCCAAGGGACTGCCCTTCCGCGACGCCCATGCCGTAGTAGGCCGGGCCGTACTTCATTGCATCAAAGAGGGCTGCCGGCTGGAGGATCTGACCCTTTCGGCCTATCAGGAGTTCTCGCCGCAGATCGAAGCCGACATTTATGAATACATCGACGCAGCAGCTTGTGTAGCCCGGCGGCAGGTACCCGGCGGCCCCGCCCCGTCAGCGGTGAAAGGGGCCCTGGCTGAAGCAGAAGAGTGGTTAAGGGGGATGCAGCAATGTACCGATTGAGCCGTTTTAAATTGGTGGACGGCAGACCGGATGAGGATGAGCTTCTGGAGTTTGTCGATTCCTACTTTTTCAACATGATGACGGTACTCAATGCCTTTTTTGCCCGGGTGGAGATGGCCGAGGCCTTGTCCCGGCTGGAACTGATACCCTTCGGAGATTTGATATCCGAGGAACTGTCCGATGAGGACGAGCAAACCATCGGCCAGGCCGTCGAACGGATCACGGAACTGGCGGAGATGGAATTAGAGGTCATCCGCTCCTATCTCGAATAGGGGCAGAGCGTATTAACGAAAACCAACGAGAGGATAGAGTCAGTCCCGCTAAATTAAGAGAGGCTAGCCCTTTAAGGAGGATACACAGTTGGAAAAGTGCAGTATGTGCAGCAAGAACTTTCCCGAAGAGACCATGCATAAGATGGTGCAGGTGGTAGGCAAGAAGGCCTACGCCCAGAATATATGCCCGGCCTGTCACGGCTTGGCCACCGCCAACCCTAATTACTACATTGCCACCGACGGTATCGGTCTGAAACCAGAATGGGAAAAGGTAATCAGCGAGGCCCATAAGCAAGACATCCCGGCTGAGGTAGTGGTCGATCTTATCCAGAACTTCGCTAAAACGGTGAAGAAGCTGAAGAAATAGCCAGCCTCAAGTCAATGTGGCTAAGTTTCCTATTGGGCATTGTTTTCTTCGAATTCAACAAGCTGGGAACAAATCCAGCCCTCGGTGCCTTCTTGTGTTGTAATCTTATACCAAACCAGATTCCGGTTATCGTTTTGTGATACATTAGTATAGTCGAATCTTTCTCCCTTGCTGGCACCTCTGATCACCTTGTTCTGAGTGCCCGGCCCCTCGCGTATATTCAAATCGGTTTTAGCAATCAATTTTATTACCGCGGGATCAGCCTTCGGGACTGGCGCATATTGTCCACCAATCGATCTTTCAAATGCGTACCACTGCGCGTTATATGTTTGGTTATTGAGTGAGAGCAAAATGATAAGTATTGACGAAACTATCCATATTGCATTATAGAACTTCTTTAAATTTAGGTATTCCTTAGTCTCAGGCTGAAATTTCTTGATCTTCTCTGCGGTGTTTTCAAAGAAACTGATTATTACCGATATCAAATCTTCAATAATACTAATAAAAGCTCCTGGTTCTTGACCGCTTCTGCGCATTAACATGTTATAGAACCAACCGGGCAGCAACAATACCATAAAAACCAAAGACAATAGTTTTCCAACTATTATGGTCAACCAGGATAATATAGGCGGAAACAGCTTAAAAAGCACAAGTTTAAGGATTACTCCACCCACCAGCAAAATCACTATCATTCTGAATAATACCGGGAAGGTATATAGTAACTCCCATATAATCGATAATACTTCTTTCATTGATGCCATACCCCCGCTTCGTGAAATGTTGCTATTAGACTATTCTGATACGGCTTCATCATCTTCGGGTCCTAATATATCATTATTTTCTGTGAGAGCCTTACGGGCCTTCTCGCCAGCCTCGTATAGATTGACTTCATTATTATTGGATGGTGTTCCCTGGGGCAGGGCTGCTTGCTTATTCCATAATTGCTGGAGCATTTCCTGACCGATATCCTTGACGTCAATTCCCATATTCATCATCTTTTCCATGAACTCCATAAAAACATAGACCCGTTGATCGTTATCAACTCTGGCTGCATTAATTGCTTCTCTCACCTCATTGTTATTCTTGGCTGCAATAATCCTGGCCATTAGCTTTTCATCCGGGCAATATGGCAGCATTTCGCTCCATGCCGCACTTCTTTTTCCGGTATGTTCTATCTCAATCTTTTCTATTTTGCTATTCAGTTTCATTTCTTTTAATATCAATTCTGCCTTATCGTCAAGCTGCTTCAACTCCGCCTTTTTAGTCTTGATTTCGCTAAGTCTCTGACTATCATAGTTTACTTCAACAAAAACCATGTCTATCCTTAAGCCCAGGTTTTCAAATACATTATCAAACCTGATTCCATTGAGTTCTTCACGAACCTTGTTGAATTCGTCGGCAGTTCTGGTGATCACGATATCTTGAATCGTCTTGTCTATTAAGGTTTTGAAATGATATTCCACATCACTAACGCTATTATCAACAATTAGCTTGGGCTTATCTACGTGGCATTGGATCTTCAGGCGGACAAACAACTGCTCATCAGGTTCGCAAGTACGATAATCCCCGGAAAAATCAAGCGTATGTTGCGTTTTATCCACCGTATATACCGTATGATAACGGCCTAGCGCCAGTTCACCCCAAGTCATTCGCGATCCCTCAACAACTACTGTGTTGCTGTTGCCGACGTACACGAAAGCGGTACCCGGCTTGGGATTTGGGGCCGTTTTAAACAAGCCCGGTTTTTTTACGGATTCCTGTGCTGTGATAGGGTTGAATGCCATGTTTATCCCTCCAATAAACTAAGTATTTTTCCTGCGCTCGCATTGGTTTTCTTTTTTTTCTTTAGCAGATTAACTATGGCTATTCTTTCAAAGCTTTGCGAATCCGCAATTATCTCCAGCATGAGTCTGGCTACCCCGCCAAATGCATTCGAGTATTCATTAGCAATATCCAACCAATCATCTATAACCGCAATCACCAGGTCTTTGCTGACATAATTCAAGCGTATGCCGTTAACGACTATAGGCCGGATATATTTTTGCCGGTATTCCTTTTTCTGAAGCAGGCCAACCATCAATGGATACTCTGGCTCTTTATTGTCCCCCAGGGCACTAAGACTGCTTAATTGCAGGAATATGATCAAAGCAACCAGGTTTGCCCCATAGTCCTCTAACTCGGTACATTCGACCAGCCATTTTAAAACCACTTTATAATAAGCATCATCAATATTACCGTATTCGAAAAGATCCCTCAGTATCATGGATACAGGTTGAATAGTTGTCATATCGGCATTAACGATGATTACTTTCAAGTCTTCCAGTACAGCCAGAGGTGATACTGCCCCCAGGTCGGTCGCGTTACACCAAGCTGCCGTCCAGCACAATCTCATATTGTTGCTGCTTGCCCAGGAATGGACCAGCTTTATACAGGTGGAAATCATGTAACGCTTTTGGGCCATGGCATCCAGCACAAAAACAGCGTTAAGGCGCTTCGTCAGGGAAGAGTGATTTGCCCATTTATGCACCAAACGTTCTTTCATGAGCAGGAAATCAACATTACATATGTTGGCCACGGCTTTCGTAACGGCCTTAACGATTCGACTGGAATCCGCATCTCCCAGGGTTTCAAACCAAGCTAACATTGCTTCATGTAATTGATAAAAAGACCGCCAAATATAAACCAAAACCGAATCGGCCATGCTCTCCTTTTTGAAACCTACACATTTTACTGGTACTCGTCCAAACTCCGTATGGCGATAATCGTTAAAGGTTTTAGCATTCAATTGCTGTAGCAGGTCTTCTGGAGTCCGATCAAATTTCATAGAATATGAGAATTCTATTTCATTGTTTTGTTTCTTGATAAACCCGATCAATGCCTGGGCCTGCTCAAAAACAGTTTCGTATTCCAGGTTATTGAAAACCGCCAGTGATATAACAAAGGCGATATCATCGAGGTCATGTTCTTTTTGAAACCATATTCGTATATCGCTTTCAAAACGCTTGTTAAAAAACTTGAAAATGTCTTCTGAATCTACCTTTCCATTGATACATCTTCTGATTTCGTGTATAAAACTTATTATCTCATTCATCTGCACATACTCACCGACATATTCGGTAAACCGGTCAGATAACAGGTTTTTCTCAAACCAATCAAATTCTTCCAATGAAAACATTTGTTTTAGCTGTGCCTCAAATATTTCGTACTTCTCACTATTGCTTGGTGAATACAGATGAACATAATCGTCCAAATCACTAAGGCTTTCGTTACCCTCGCATGTAATGACCAGATAACTATCCAGCGTTTGCAGTTTATGGGAAAGGTCCCGGTATGTCTTTTCTTTCAGCTGCGACCAGGAGTTATTATTTGTTTCTTCAATAATGGCATCATCTTCAACTATATACCCAGTTTGGTTCTGTGAAAAAAGTGCAACCGGATCTTTCATGTCAATATCGGGGTAGATACGGTAAATGCTGTTCACTGAAAGATTATACAAAAGATTGATTGCCATGGTATAACGGCCTGAACCCCTATCTCCAACGACAACTATTACTCGTTGCTTGGCCAGGCGGTCTAACATATTAGTAAAATCATTAAGCGGATGAAAACTATGCCTGGCCGCTTCTATCTCGTCATCTTCCAAACGATAAAGACTGGAGGCATTGCGGTCAGTAATGTTTATTCGCCGGTATTGGTTGGAACGCCGTAAGCCGTTTTGTTCACCAAAAATCTGACTTACTTCCAGTTCTTCGTTGATACTGCCTATCAATCCAGTGTAATCACGAGGCTCTTGAAAAAAGTTATACCAATGAGTATTAACGAAGTAGAGTGGCAACGTCCTTTCGGGTTCAACATCTTCTATCCGGACAGGCATTATTGTTCGCCGTACTTGAGCGGCCAAACCCACTTCCCGGTTAACAAAATCCGATTTGTTTGCACTGGCGGATAATAGGCAAATCAGGATTTTACAGGAGTAGATAGCTTCAACTATTTTCTCATCCCAGTGCTGGCCAGCCCTTAAACTCTTGGGAGCAAACCAACATTCTATACCGCTTTCTTCCAACTTAAGGTTTATTTCATTGGCTATTTCGTAATCCTCGGAAGAATAGCTTATAAAGACATCAGCCATGTAGTCGTATTCCTTCCTAACTTATGGCGATTGTGGTTGTTAGAACATTATTCTCTATAATATATTAATTTCCTCCAATATATTGATATGAATTCTAAGATAATATATGAGTATTTAATAATGATAATAATAAATGCTTGGCTGAAAAAACCACCAGCTTGTTTCTATAATGGCGATTTACAGTTTACTATGATAAAAATTGATATGCTAACAACTAATAGGCAATATTCATAGGTTATAATGGTAAAACAAAGATGATGAAAGACAATAAACCGGGAGGAATTATTGGCTTGAAAAAGGGATATATAAAGACGGGAAAACACTCTGGAAAAGTCGGCCGAATCATCCCAGCGCAGGTCGACAAGGAATACCAGATCTTTTTTGAAGATGGAGCCAGGACGGTGACTAACGAAAATGATATTGTCTGGTTATATAGTCCCAAGCATTTATACCGTAGATGGAAATGGATTATAACGTTGTTCTTGGCAATTGTGGCTTTTGGCCTGGGCGTTAATGGATTTATCATTGAGTTTAAACAGAATAATGTGCACGTGGGGTTTTTTAACACGGTCTACGTTGCTCTGCAGCTATTTACCCTGCAGATGGGTTACTCAACACCCCATATCAATTGGCAATTGGAAGTCGCCCGTTTTCTTGCCCCATTGATCTTTTTCTATACTCTGTGGCAGGCCATCGCTTCTGTTTTGCAGTACCAATTCCAAATAGCCAGGCTTTATTTCATCCGTGATCATGTAATAATTTGCGGGTTAGGGCATAAGGGTATGCTTTTGGTTAAGAACTTCATTGATAAGGGTATGCAGGTAGTGGTGATCGATGCTGATCAAAACAACGCAAATATCAAGGAATGCAGGGAATGGGGGGCAATCGTTCTCTTCGGAAATGCTTCAGATTGCGAGATGCTACGTAAAGCCAGGGTGGACAAGGCCCGCCATCTGATATCAGTGTGCAACAATGACGGCATAAACAGCCAAATAGCAGTAAACACACATAATATATGCATTAATAGAAAGGGACGGCCCTTGGCCTGTTTTGTACATATATCAGATCCGGACCTCTGTGATTTGCTCAAAGAACAGGAAATTCTATTTGGTAATGCTGATTCCTTCCAGCACGAATATTTTAATGTTTTCCGTCAAGCTGCTAAAGCCCTGTTGTTAAACTATCCTTTACCGCCAATTGATCAGGAGCCTCATTTAGTTATAATCGGTTTAAGCGGTTTGGGAGAAAGCGTTATACTGCAGGCGGTCAAAAGTTCCTATTTGGCTAATCGCCAAGGGGCGGACAATCTTAAAATCACGGTTCTCGACAAACGGGCTGCCAACAAGGTCAGGCTGCTCAAACTGCGCTATCCCTGGCTGTTGAACATCAGCCAAATAGTAACCTATGATATAGATCCTTTATCTGAGGAATTTATTGCTATGGACTGGTTAAAAACAGAAACAGTAATAAGCAATATTTATGTCACAATGGAAAACGATCAGCATAGTGTAGCTACTGCTCTAACTATAGCCCAACAGAGCCGGTCAAGCAGATTGCCGGTAGTAGTATGTATGAATAATGAAGGAGGCTTAGGCTTGTTGCTGAATAGCATCGATGACCCCGGCAACGTATTGGAGAGGATATACCCCTTCGGTATCTATAATCATATATGTACCAAGGAAATTATTCTGCAGGGCACTAATGAGTTCTTGGCCCAAGCCATTCATGAGGAATACGTTGCTGAAGAAATCAGGAACGGAAACACGGTTAAAGATAATCCGGAAATGATCGCGTGGCAGTATCTGAGTGAAGGAATGAAGCAATCTAATCGCCGACAGGCTGCTTTCATCGGTGAAAAACTAAAAAAAGTGAAGTGTTCCATACGACCTGTAAAAAGCTTTGACCAGGCATTATTTGTTTTTACTATGGAAGAAGTAGAAAAGCTAGCTGAAATTGAACATGAAAGCTGGATGGAAGAAAGGGTGAAGGCTGGTTGGACCTATGCGCCGGGCCCTAAAAACAAGGCATTGAAGACTAACCCGTGTATAGTTGCGTGGGATAAATTACCTGAGAACGAACGTAATAAAGACCGGGATACTGCGCGCAACATACCAAATCTTATGGCAAAAATCGGCTATGAGATCTACCGGGTAGATTCAGAGTAGTGAGTTGTCAGTAAAACATTGCTGATCTGTTATGGAATGGAGGAAAACATGACATACAAACCTAATCCCCTTGATACGTCTAATGCTATATTGGGTCCGGAAATTGTCCAATTGACAGAGTTGTTGGCCAAGAATGCCCATGAAAACTGGGCCAAACAGCGTATGGATGAGGGGTGGTCCTATGGACCCAGTCGCGACGATTTAAAAAAAGAGCATCCCAGCTTGGTGGATTATGAAAGACTCCCCGAATCAGAGAAGCAATACGACCGAATCACTGCGATGGAAACTTTGAAGGCGATTGTCGCCCTAGGATACAAAATTAGTAAGTAACTCATCCAGAACTTCGCCAAAACGGTGAAGAAGCTGAAGAAATAGCTTACCAGCAATCGGTTATTAACGGCGATCTTTATTTATAGTAAAGATCGCCGTTGGCATCGGTTTTTACAATATATACGCCGGGGTTTATATAGGAAGTGGTCCCCACCGACAGGTATCCGCCGTCAGATGTTTGTTCAACCGAACTAAAGAGTTCATACTTAGAGGTGCCGATGGCTTTTTGCCAAACCATGCGGCCGGCTTTATCCAGCTTCACGAGATATCCGTTAGCCAAACCCGGACCAAAGGACAGCACCTGCCCCGCGGCAATATACCCCCCATCGGCGCTTTCACGGACACACCTTATAATGTCGCCCTTCGCGCTTACCACCTGCTTCCAGATAGTCCTTCCTTCACTGTCAGTCTTGAGAATAACCGGTTGGCCCTTATTGTTTTTCTCGTCTACCGATCCGATCAGGATGTATCCGCCATCAGAAGTAGAGGCGGCTCCCGACGGAAATACGTCCTGGAGAGTGAAAGTTTTTTTATCCAGCGCCTTGCCAGCGGCGTCTATGGGTTGGATGGCTATATCGTTAGCTTGGGCAAACAGCAACCGGAAGCTGCCAGCCGGGGTTTGATTAATATGCATTAGCTTGTTGTGCTCAGCCAGGTTGGCATCGAGAGTCAGCTCCCATTTGACTTTACCTTTACTGTCCAGCTTTCGCACATAGGGATTATTATGCAGGGTTATGCCTGTAATGATATAGCCCCCGTCCCGGGCAATCTCTATTTGGCATATATCTACAATGCTGGGATCAGACATCGAGATCCACTCCTGATCCCCGGTTTTATTGAATTTAATGACCGCGCGTTGATGATCGACCTGGGTGCCAGGAACGTACCCGGCCAGAACAAAGCCGCCGTCAGCAGTAGTTTTCAGGTCACGTGCCAGATTCCAGCCACTGTCGCCATATTTCTTTTTCCATTCGAATCCCCCGGAGCGGTTCATCTTCCATATCAGAATACCGGTATTGGGGGGATGAGACAGCTCACCCGGCTTGGGGATCTCATTGCAGGTTGACCCGATGATAAGATATCCGCCATCACTGGTTGGCCGGCCGAACTGCCCGTTCCACATATTAGGGCTTTCAAATGATGCTTCAAACGTAGAGTCTTTCAGCGCCAGCCGCTGGTTGCGTGAGCTCTTAATAGTTACTATCTGGGTCTTACTGTCCCACTTAACATTTGCGCCCAAGGCTTCCCCGGCCAGGCGTAACGGAACCATGGTAACACCGTTGATAAACTGGGGAGGAGCGCTGAGAGTAACCGGTTTACCGTTGAGCCATGCCGTGGTCTGACCTATGGTCATAACAACTCTATTACCATTGCCCACCGCCGTAATGCTCTGATCATTCCCATCCCAAGCTAGCTGGGCTCCCAAATGCTCGAAAACGCCCCGCGTGGGCACCAGTGGGCTGCCATTCTGAACCACCACCGGCGGCAGGCCGGTTATGGTGCGGCCATCAATAACGATATTAGGCGCGGCGGCCAAGGCACACAGCGGACATAGTATGGCGATAAGCAGACCTAAGATAGCAATGTAGATCTTATTCATACAATCACCCACCAATAGAAATATTTAACTATAATTAATCTATTTCTTTTACCCATAAATGTAAATAGCTTTTGCTATCGAACAAAAAGATTATCAGAGGCCGCGGGAAAATATGCAGGGAAATTATCTGAGCTTACTTTAAGATGTGTGCCACATACGGGCTGCCTTGACTCTTGGCCGCTATCGATGCTATCATCAAGGAGTCAATTTCATAAGCCGGTGTGGCTCAGAGGTAGAGCAGCTGATTCGTAATCAGCAGGTCGGCGGTTCGAATCCGCCCATCGGCTCCAGTTTTCAAGGGGGTCAGGTTTTTAATCTGACCCCTTTCTGACCCCCTAAGCGGAAGCCTTTCTTATCTATAATCTAAAAAAGTCAATCCGGGAAGTTTACCGCAGGGTACATTCCTTGGGTGACAAAGGGACGGTCCTTTTGTCACCGTTCTGGGGCTGCGCGAACAACCTTTTTGACACTAAACCATAAGATTGGTATATTGGGAAAAAAGGCCAGGGGTGCAGACCGATGGCTCGGATACAGAGGATATATAGTTCAACAGGCTGTTATCATATCATGCTTCGGGGGAACGAAAAGAAAAACATATTTCTGGATGACCATGACCGTCAACGATTTCTCGAAGTACTGCTGAAGAAAAAGACTGAAACGGAATTGGCCGTCTATGCGTATTGCTTGATGGACAACCATATTCATCTTGTTCTGCGTGACGAACAAAATGAGATATCGACGATAATGAAAGGCATAGCCACAAGCTATGCCATGTATTTTAATATCAAGTATAACAGGGTAGGACATGTATTCCAGGATAGGTTTCGAAGCGAGCCGGTTGAAGACGAACGTTATCTATGGTCAGTGATTCGTTATCTGCATAATAACCCGGTCAAAGCCGGGAAAGTAAATCAAGCCATTCATTACGAGTGGAGCAGCTATCGCGATTATATCGATCCAGAGGCATCAAACATGGTGGATTCTCGCTATGTTTTGTCCATGATCAGCAGAGACATAGAAGCAGCACTACAGGAGTTCAAGCGATTTTCCCAACAAGATGATGATAAACAATATATAGATGAAGAAGAAATAATTCAAACCTTAGACCAAGGGCGCATTTACCTTGATGATTATTTGACTGGTAAATGGCCGGGAGTAGACAAGGTTGTAATCATTAATAACAAGCTGTTATGCGGTGAAATTATCCAGAACCTGCATGCCAATACCAGACTTTCGATAAGAAAGATAGCAGAACTATTGGGAGTGAACCGGAGGGTTGTAGAAAGAGTAGTATCTAAGCAAAATGAATTAGAACAACAGTGACAAAAGGACCGTCCCTTTGTCACCCCTTTGTCACCGTATCACTTTAATTTCACTAGTGACGGTTTGGGTTCTTCTAAATTGGTTTTTTTAAAAGACTTAGATCAACGGAAGGTAATAGTTTAATAGAACAGATCGCCTGATTAGGACAGGCTACCGAAAAGGAGGTAAAAAGATGTTGTATGCAGTAATTGGCACCAGCGCAGGAAAGAGTCGCGATGAGATCATGACCATCTTTCCTCGCCACAAGCATTCTGGGATCAGTTCATTTCCAGCGGTGAGGTTGTGGGGGTAGGCCCTTTCACCGATCCGGGAGGTGGAAATATGGGGCTTTTCCGTAGTTGGGCCGCGGCGAAGGCATTCGCCAAGTCGGACCCGTTTTACTTAGAAGGCGCAGTCAAGGAGTATCAGATTAAGGACTGGGGCGACAACATGCTTTCTTAGTATTACAGTACGAGTAAGGTGGGAGAACGTGGGCGTACCAATAGGAAAGAACAGAATATGGATAAAGGGAATACATGAGGGGATCGACCAATTGGGAGAAGACATCAAGCTCGGCGTGATGCGGCCTGCCGCAATCCATTGTGCTGCAGATTTGTTAGTGCTTTGCGAAGATTACTTAGGTAAACTGATTGATTCTGAAAATGATCTGATAACTGGCTGGAACCTGCTTCGGAAGGATCGGGGTCTCACCGGCAACTGGGTGTGGGAAGGCGAAGTTATCAGAGGCATTTTTAATGAATGCGGCTGTCCGTTGGTAAGCTCGGGGCTGGTCGAACTCCATCCCGTACAGTGTTATTGCTCCCAAAACATGATGGAAAGTATTTTCTCCCGGGCAGCCAAGAAAGCGGTCAACGTTAAGATTGAACGTTCCATTGGCCGAGGTGATTCGGCTTGTGACTTTATAATAACTTTTATGAAGTAATCAGTCCTATCCCGGATTTTGAGTAGAGTCCGCGTATGATGTACTATATTATTGCAGGATTATTAAGGAAAGAAGTGGCCGACGATATTGCTTCACTGCTGGCGCTTAGATGGTGGGATTGGCCCGCTGAGAAAATCTCGGCGAATATCAAATATATTCAGTTGGGGAATATAGAGTCGCTGAAAAAGCAATGTAATATATCAAGGGGACGGGGGTGTTGAAACTTGACCGAAAGGTCAAGTTTCAACACCCCCGTCCCCTTAAGTCAATATTGGAATTATGTAACAATACCATAATCGACAAATTATTCCGTAATAATAGATTATTATTATGCAGAGAATTATTGTCGCAAATTGAGGGGGCAACCGAAGTGCAGGATAAAATAATATCCAAAGAAAAACTCAATAACTTCCAAAAGATTATTAAGAATGGCATGAACCTCTCTTCGGGAATAGGACCTCAGTTTAAAGATAATCAGTTACATATTAAAAAATCAAATTCCAATGATATTGAAACGGAGCTTCTTCAATCAGAAGAAAAGTTTTCGAAAGCTTTTTACTATAATCCTGACATAATGACAATCAGCACTTGGGAGGAAGGGCGTTTTATCGAAGTAAATAATGCGTTTGTTGAAATTACCGGTTATGATCGGCATGAAGCCATCGGGCGTACTGTACAAGAATTCGGTGTCTGGGTCAATTCAGAAAGACGGGACTTAATGTTAAATAATATTCGGGAAAACGGAAATGTTCGGAACTTTGAAGTAGACTTTAGAATGAAAAATGGTGAGATTCGAACTTTTCATATTTCCGCCGAGACAATTGACATACATGAACAAGTACATATAATAGTCAACTCAAGAGACATTACTGAAAACAAAAGGATGGAAAAGGCATTACTCTTGTCAGAGGAGTGTTTCTCCAAAGCTTTTAATGCCAGTCCGATACCGATGACAATATCTAATGTCGCTGATGGGATGATCATCAACTCCAACGAAGCATTTAATAATATGTATGGTTCTACTCGAGAAGGGGTCATGGGTCAATCGTCATTAGAGATATTTTGGCCGGATACATCTGATCGTGATTTGGTAATACATAGAATTATTGAGAGCGGCTCAGTTCGTGATATGGAAATTAATTTTTTAAACAAATTAGGTGAAACGCGCTTGGGATTATTATCTGCAGAACTAGTTAATATTATGGAAACTTCATGCATACTCAGTATTTTTACTGATATAACCGAACTTAGAAGAATGGAAGTTGAGATGGCCCGCCTTGATCGACTTAACCTGGTGGGAGAAATGGCGGCTAGTATCGGGCATGAGATTAGGAATCCCATGACTACTGTACGCGGCTATCTGCAAATATTACGAGAAGATGAGGATTATAAACAAGAGCAAGAACATTTTGATTTAATGATCGAAGAACTGGATAGAGCAAATTCAATAATAACCGAGTTTCTTTCTTTGGCTAAAAATAAGATGGTCGAAATGAAAACAGAAAATCTCAATGTAATTATTGTAAAATTATTACCGTTGCTTCGCGCTAAAGCCGTTGAGAAAGATAGGAATATAAAATTAGAACTAAATAATATACCTGACCTGCTTCTTGATAAGGAAGAAATTCATCAACTAATATTCAATCTGGTCGATAACGGGTTAGACGCAATGTCCTGGGCTGGACATGTAACCATAAGAACGTTTATAGAAAACGGGGAAGTCGTATTGGCGGTTCAGGATGAAGGTCATGGGATAGACCCGCAAATCATGGACAAACTGGGCATTCCCTTTATTACTACCAAGGAACGAGGGACTGGTTTAGGATTACCCGTTTGCTACAGGATAGCTAACCGGCACAAAGCTAATATTCACATCGAGACCAGTTCAGCGGGAACTACTTTTTTCGTTAGGTTCTCGATTTAATAGGTAAACCCATGCACCTCAATCATGGACTTCTTTAACGATCCACGATCTTCATTTTTCTAATCGCTCCCTTCCCCGACCACCATGACCGGACAAGGAGCATTACGGAGTATACTTTCCGAGACACTGCCCAGCAGCAATTTTTCGATGGCTCCCCGGTTGTAAGCACCAGTAACTATCAGATCGGTGTGAATTTTCTTGGCATGTTCAATTATAGCTGCATGAGGTTTTCCTTTGGTTATTACCGGATGTACGGTGATTCCTGCCTGACGCACTTTATCAATCGGTTCGGCCTGAATAGTATTCACGTATATACTTTCAGCGTCTGAAAAATCATTACTGTCTGGCTGAAATAATTCCTTAGCGTTGGCGGGATAGTGGGAGCCGTGCAGCCGCCAGGCCTGGATGTCGTTGTCGCTATAAACTGATATGAGGTGGATTTCGGCTGAGGTATCCTTTGCCAAATCAATTGCCTTATCAAGTGCCTTCATGGCGATATTGCCGCCATCATATGCTACCAATATTCTTCGAAACATCGTTCATCCCCCAATTCCAATATATTAATGTCCTTCCTGTTCATTGATGATAGCGGTTTTAAGGATTTCCAGATCTTTTTCAAACAAGGAGCAAACCTCCTTTTACTCGTAATTATACTATATATGCCAAATGATTTAACCTTATTAAATTCATTAAGGTCACACTGAGTTGTCTGTCAGGCCCAGCAGAAACATGACCTTCAGGAGAATTGCCAGCAATTAGTTTTGTAAACTATTAAAGTCAGGATAAATGGTATAATTTTATTAACCTGGTTCCCGGGACGATTAATGTACAATATTTATGATTTTCCAGAAGGCGTTGTTGGTGGAGGCAAAGACCAATGTCCGGCATTTACCTAATACTTGATTTTATCATGGGCATTCCGGAGGAATTCCCGCTGCAGCACAGATTCTTGAATATAATGCAGTTTGCAGCCATCCTGGGCTGCACCGTTTGCCTGATCGAAAATACGCTTTTTGATGTAGATATTTATACCGCCTATTTATGTGCCGCCGGCGGAATATTGACATCCGGGCTGTACTATCTGTCCAGAATAAAGCGAGAGCTGGATCTTTCCGCCACCCTTTCAGTCCTGTTGTTTTCCCTGATACTGCTGCCTGGCTTCTGGTTTGTGAACGGGGGGACTCGCAGCGGGATTCTCTTCTATTATTTTGTGGTTTCCGGGGCCATCATTATCATCATGCGCGGGTGGAAGAGGGTACTTTTCTTCTTCATGAACCTGGCCGCCTTCACTGGACTGATCCTGATCGAATACCAGTTTCCCCAGTACATCATCAACGCCAAAAGCCGAAATAACACCTATGCCGATCTGGCCATGGACAGCACTATCGTCATGATCATGCTGACCATAATGTATTTTTCCATTGTCCGGCACTATGATATCGAACATAAAAAAGTAAGAGAGCTGCTGGAAACCGATGAGCTGTCCAATTGCTATAATCGGAGGTATCTCGACCAACGATTGGATCAACTGATCGAGGGTCATCAAACCCGGGGGGATACCTTTTCCCTCATGCTGATCGATCTGGATAATTTCAAAGAGGTCAATGACAGCTACGGGCATATGACCGGTGATGTCCTAATCAGAGAGATGGGTAATTTCTTGAAAAGCAGTCTCAGTGCTAAATACTGTGTCGCGCGCTATGGCGGAGATGAATTCGTCGTCCTGATGCCGGATGTGCCTCTAAAAACCGCGGTTGCCGTAGCAGAAGAACTGCGCCAGAAATGCAGTGACCACCAATGGGCTGCCGCCCAACTGGTCATCTCCCTCAGCATAGGTATTATCGAATACGAAGGCAGCACCCGGGAGATTGTCATCCAGGAGGTAGACAACCGGATGTACGGAGCCAAGATGGCGGGGAAGGATAGGGTGGCGTATTAGGTGACGTCAAGGGGCGAGTATTGTTGAAAATTGATCGTGTCAACAACCCCCCGCTCCTTAATAATCTCTTGATAACCGTGCCCCGAGTTCTTTTTCATAACCTGGGTTTTATGTTTAAATCGATGAACAAAAACAAGTCGTGCGTAAGCGGATATACAAAGGTCCATAGGTTAATCCTGGTTTCCAAATCCCTATAGGGCGGCGAAAGAATTCCCCGGCCTTGATACCTCGCCTCCACCACCCTGCGCAGGAAATAGGGGCGCCAGCACCAATTGCGCCCCAGGTATTGCTGCTCCTGCCGCCAGTCCTCTTTATGACTGCGAGTGTAATTGGGAGTTATCTGATATCCCCAGCCATTACACACGTAGATACGCAGCCATGATTCCGGCGCTGCAGCCGTCAGCTCCGCAATATAATCCCCAACATTGTCCATATGGATCTTAATATTTTGTATAGTCAATCTTTGCCGGACCAAGGTATCCAATTCGTTGGACACCTCCATGATGTTCAACTGTTGTTCCGTTTTGCGGCTTACATAGGTCTGCATGCCGGTGTCAATCAGTTTATAGCTAAAGCCCGGTTCCAGGAAATCAGGACCCGGTTTGGCGAATAGATAGCCCTGAAAAAAACGTACTCCGGCTTCCAGTCCCATTAAGAACTGCTCCATGGTTTCAACTTCTTCCAGAATGAGACTGGTTCCGGTCTTCTCGCAGAGTATGCCCAGAGACTCCATCATATATTGTCCGAACTCGAAGCGGGCGTCGCTGGTGATCAAGTTGGCCCCGACTTTTATATAATCAGGTTTCAGCGCTACGATCCGGTCCAGGCTGCTGAACCCGGTGCCGAAGTCATCAATGGCAATCTTACAACCAGCCTGGCGGTATTTTGATCAGTTCCTTGTCGATGTGCTGGTGCAATTGCCGGACCTCCTGCTGCTGTAATTGAATAGGCTGCTACCCAGGCATCATCTTGAGGCCCGGAGGATAAAACGCAGCCATAAATATGCAAAAAATGCCTGCACTCCGCTTGGAGATGCAGGCATCATTACCTCGCTTTGATATGAATTTTACAAACTAATCATACCATGAATATATTGCCACTGACTCAAGATTTCCAGAATAGCGGCCAATGTATACAAGGATTTGGAACTGCTGAACTACATATATCTGTCTCCAAGTGCATGGTTTTTGGCCAAATAAGCCATTGCCTATGCGCGTATATTCGATATACTTCATCTAAAGAAGTATTCCACAGATCATGGCAATTTACAAATGCAGGTATTTCGGAAATAATAATAGGTAAACTGATATAGCCAGACATTCTGCTATATGTTGATTTTGGACCGAGGCACATTAATTATGGACACCCTTTTGCTTACCGCCCTACGAATGATAAGAAGGAAACAGATATCACTCGGCGAACTGGAGGGCTTGGTCGCGGGAGAGACCCCCTATGAGGAGTTTGCCGGCCTGATCGGTGGCCTGGTTGATCAGGGAATACTGGTCGCGGTTAAAAGCCATGGCTGTAATGGAAAACCTATCCCTCTGTCCAACACCTATCGCATTGTTCACTCAAAAATCCCGGCAGGTCATCTGACCGAGATCGAGCGCCTGCATTTTATCTTGCACCCGCTCATCAAGCTGGAGCCTTATTACCGCCTGGGGATTGCGGAGTGGGAACATGATCTCCCATATCTACTGAAAATAGATCAATATTTACATAAAAAAGGCCTGCCCGCCGAGGAGGCGACGGTACCGGAAAGGTCCTACCTGCTGGTCGGCGATGAGAAATGGATCGACGAAAAGGGCGGGAAGAAACTGCTGGACAGAATCGGGCTGTGGCCCTTGCTGAAGATAATATCCCTGCCTGATCCGTTGATGCTGGCGGTAAACCCCAAGAATTTGGACAAGGATAGGCATCTGCACCTGGCGGTGGAGAATAAAACCACTTTCCACGCCCTGCTGGACCATTTGCCGAATACCGAATTCCTGACCTTGATCTACGGGGCGGGATGGAAGATAAGCGCCGGCATTTTAATGCTGGATAAGCAGTTGGGCCTACCTCCTCGTGATTCAACTGTCTACTATTTTGGGGATCTGGATTACGAGGGCATCAGCATCTGGCATGCCTTGAACAGTCGGCGGCCATCAGTTCCTGCCGTGGCCTTTTACTCTGCCCTGTTGACTAAACCGGCCGCGCGAGGAAAAGAGACCCAGCACCGCAACGAGGAGGCCGTGGGGGACTTCTTGACCTATTTTTCGGCAGCAGAACATGAGAAGACCCTTGATGCTTTAGGCGCCGGGAGCTATTATCCGCAGGAAGGGTTAAGCAGCAGTGAATTGGGGGATATATGGAGGAATAGCTCGTGGAAATAAATACTGGCAATATCACCGCCCACTTTCAAGACCGGGTGCAACGTTTGGCTATCTTCGATCCCCTGTATCGGCTGGAGAATAAAAAGACCACCGATAACAGCAACCGCCCGATTGACTATTTCAGCCTGGGTTTGCTGGCGCTGCTTTTCTTCTTTGAAAACATGCTGCTGCGCAATCACCAGACGGGGGTTATGGAACTGGCTGAATTTTACCAGCGGCTCCATCAAGATGAGTTGGACCTGGACCGCTCCGGTTATGAAAAGCTGGCCCGCGATGTTATCGAGGCTTTCCGCCCGCCCAGCGGCAAACGTAACAGCCGCAGCTTTTACGATTGGAACAACCGGCGGGAAGAAACGGTGTATTACTCTATCCTCAAGGCCAATCGCTATGACAGCAAAAGCAATGTTCAATACTACACGCTGGATGAGCAGGGACTGGAACTGGTTTTTGCCACTCGTGAGTATTTCAGTGAGTTCCAGGTATCCATCAACCAGCTATTGCTGCGCAAGCAGTTGGAAAGGGGGCAGTTCTGGGGAGCCCTGCGCCAGATCGATGAAATGCGGGTGGCGGTGGAAACCCTGGAGGAGAGAATTATCCGCATTAGGCACGAGATTCAGCGCAACATAGTATCCGAACCGACCTACCAGCGCTATCGGGAAATCGTGGAGGAGATTCATCTGCGCCTGAGCCGGGAAGATCAGGAATTTGAGGAATTACAGAGTTTTATCGGTGAAACCCGGGAGCGCCTGAGTTATGAACGCAAGAGTGATAAAGATCAGAAGGCCTATGAGCTGGTGATCAGGATCGATGCCGAACTGGGCGCCGTGCATCATCAACACGGGCAATTGTTAAGGGAAAGTATAGAATTGAAGACCACCGCCTTGCAAGCCGCCCAGGATTCCCTGTATTATGCCGGGATCGATTCTTTCAATTTCCAGAAGGAGATTACCGAGCCCTTATTCTCCGCGCCCCTGCCGCTGACCGCCGCACGTACCCTGGTGGAGCCCTTCTTATATCTGGAACGCCAAGAACAGTGGTCGCCGCTGTCGGTTTTTGCCCGGCAGAGGATAGACCGGCGCCGGAGGGACGAGGGTTTGGAAGTATTCCTGCAAGCCCTGGATGAAGAGGCCGATGCGGTCCGCCGGGAGGCCCTCCGCCAGAATTACCGCCGGTTTATGCAAATAATTCTAGAAGCCATGGGCTCCGGGGAGGTAATAAACCTGGAGGCAGTAATCGAATATTGTGCAGGAAATGAAGAGATGAAAATACTGCAAAGCCGGCCTTTTTACGACTTCTGGATACTGCTGCATCAGGCCTCTCCCATCGAGGTCAGCGGGGAAGACCCCGCTTTACATAAGAGTATTCTGGGGGCCGCGCTGGAGTTGCTGCCGGAGCAGGTACGCAGCCTCAATGTGGTCGAACAGGAAAAGGTGCTGACGATAGGCCGGCGTTACAGTATCCGGAACATGGAATTAAGATTGGAGTTGGCTGAGGATGTTATATGATGAGCGTCAGGTAACCGCCGCCTTTCAGCTTTATGCCGCTCTGGCGGTAAAGGGATACGGAGACAAGGAGGCCTTGCGGCTTTATCTGGCTGACGATGTTATTCGCGGGCTGGTAGAGGTATTTGCCCAGGAGGTGGAGTGTACGGTCATTCCCGCCGGCGACCAGCTCCTGCTGGTTCCGCTGGCCCTTAGCTCACCCTTTCATATATCCAACCAGAGTTTAAAGGAGCGCTATTTGCCATCCCGCGCCACCAATGCCGACATCTATCTCATGTATGTGGCGATAATAATCTTCTTTGGCGAGTTTTACGACAGCTACCAGACCGATGAGCCAACCCGGACATTCCTGTCACTGGACAACTGGCTGGACCGCTTGAACGAGCGGCTCCTGGCCTTAAAGGAGATAGACCGGGAAGAACTGGAACGGATGGAGCAGGCGCAGGAATATAACTGGCGTCAGGTAGTTGAACAATGGGAAGCCCTGGATGACTTGAAGGAGAAGGTCAAGGCCCAGGATGCGCGCACCAACAGCCGCTTGGCCTTTCTTAATACGGTTAAGAGATTTCTGGAGGACCAGGGCCTGGTCCAGGATATCGGAGCCGATGAGTTGGAACTTACGGAAAAGGCTCGCACCATTATACAGCGTTATTACATGGAAGTGGAGCACAATCGGAGCATCCTGGAGTTTATATACCAGGCCGGTCAGGGGAAGGAGCTGGATTAATGCCCTCAATAGCCCGGATTCGCATTACCAATCTGGTTTATGAGAACGGAGCCAAACGCTACCTGGATGATATCTTCCGGTTCGATGGCCATAACGGCATAATCCTGCTGGAAAACGGGGGAGGCAAGACCGTTTTCGTACAGGCGGTTCTGCAGACTATTCTGCCGCACACCGGACTGGGCGAACGCAAGACCAAGGATACCTTCACCCTGGTCAACAGCCCGGCCCACCTGGCGGTGGAATGGATAATCAATGATAAGCCGCGGCGTTATGCCCTGACCGCGGTTACTCTTTTCGCCACCAAAAACGGTATGGATTCCTACAAATACGTTTATGAATATGAGCCGGGCGACCAGCATGGCCTGGAGGGATTGCCCTTGGTCCGGACCGGGGAGGGTGGCCGGATGCGGCCCTCCGGCCGCGAGGAAATGCTTGATTACTATCAGCAGATGAGCCGGACCCACCTGGCGGCGCATTACTTTTCCAATAACCGTGAATACCAGGGATACCTCGAGGAGTACTTCAAGATCATTGCCTCCGAGTGGAGAAGCGTGGCCCGGATCAACAGCGCCGAGGGCGAGATCGAAGGCTTCTTCGACGGCTGCCGCACAACCACCCAACTGGTGGATCAACTGCTGATTCCTACGGTGGAAGAGGCCCTGGCCGGCAAAGGGACCCAGGATTTCGTGGAAACCTTCGAGAAGCAGCGGGAGCATTTCAAAAAGCACCGGCAGTTAAGGGAGCGGATCGAGGAGAGCCAAAAGGTAGATGGGCAAATATCCGGTTATGTTGCTCATTACTCGCGCTATGAAGATGCCGGGCAATCATTGTATAAACTAAAGGGCGAAACCAAATCACTGCACCATTTGGCCGGGGACCGGCTGGACCAGGTCCTGCAGGACCTGGAGGGTAACCGTTTGGCTCATGACCAGCTACGGCAGGAGAAAAACGAGCTGGAACGCAAAGAGGCCTCCCGCCAGTTGGCCGGGCTGGAGCAGGAACTGGATCAGGCCAGCCAGCTCTATAACCACCTGCGCGAAGAACAGCAGGCTTATCAAAGCGACTATGACACCAGGAACACCCGCTGGCATAACCTGGATATGGCCAGGCTGCGGAAGCGGATTGCCGGGAGTCAGGATGAGATCGAGTATTATTCAGACGGGATACAGGCCCTGGCCAGTGATCCGGATATCAAGGATTTGGAACACCGGATTAAAAACAATGCAGGATGTTTGCGCTATTGTTTTATGCAGGAAGAGGGCTTGCTGGATGAGCGAAGGTCCGAACTGCAGAGTGAACTGGATAACATCCGGCAGGAACTGCGGGATATCGAGGTTAAGGGTCGGAAGGCCTTGGCCGAATATCAGAAATGGTTGGTGAGCAAGGGCCAGGCGGAGACCCGGGTCAAGCAGGCGGAAAGGGAAATGCAAAGGATCGCCGGGCAAATACTGGCCAACCCGCTGCAGGATAACGTACGTCAGGAGAAGCTGAAATGGGAGCGGCGCACGGCGGAGTTGGAGCGTGATCGCGGACAGAATCAACTGCTGGAGCTGCAGATGCAGGGAGAAGAGCAGCGGCTCCGGGAAGACCTGGAACGCTGGCGGCCGCATCTGCAAAAAATTCTGCTGGAGGAAGCTAGAATCAAGCAGGTTTTGGACCATATTGAAAAACAACAGGAAGGCCTGTTGCAACGTATAAAGGAAGTAAACCCCGAACTCTATGCGCTGCATTCCATCTATACTCAGCAAAGCACCGTTCAGAGCCACCTGGAAGGGGCGACAGAAAACCTCCATGCGTTAAAGGAGAAAGCCATACTCCAGGAAAGCCAGGCCCTGGCGCTCCACAGCCTATATGAGCCCAGCACCTGTTATGCGGCTGATCCGGTAATCGAGATCTGGATCAGCGAATGGCGCGAGCAGTTCGGCTACTTGGAACTGGGTTCAGTCTATGTGGGGAAAGCTGCCCGGCAGCTGGCCCATTCCGAAAAAGAATATTTTGAGATCTATCCCTTTTGGGCGATTACCCTGGTCTGCCACTCCGCCGAGGCGGACCGCCTGATAACCCGTCTGGGCCGGCAAGCAGAGAGACTCACTCATCCGGTCTTTGTACTGACCCAGGAGGAAGCGCGGGCCATGCTGAACCGCCGGAATAACCCGGAACCATCATCTCCAACCGATTTGCCGGCGCTTCGCCGGGTTTTCCCCGCCAGTTGGGAGATCAACCTGGCCGAAGGAGCCTTTCAGGATTGGAAGCGGGAACTGGAGCGAAACGCCCGGGAGGCAGGAACGGAGCGTAGACAACAGGAGAAAAAGCTACAGGAAATGAGGCGGCTGGTCGAGCAGTTAAGGGACTTCTTGGAGCAGTATCCCTATGAAGGAAATCGCCGCCTGCAGGAAGCCTGGCGGGAGTGCCATGAACAGAGTCAAGAGATCTCCCGCGTAATACGGACGGCGGAGGAACGCCAGAAGGAACTCGACAGCCTGTTGAAGAGCCTGGCCCGGAAGATTGCCGCCATGCAGGAGGAACAGGCTCATTTGAGCACTCAGATCAGACAGGCCAACGATTATATCCGTAACGAGTGCGAGCGGGACAGTGCCCGCCTGGAACAGCAGCAATGCCTGGAAAAAATCCCGTTCCTGGCAGCGGAACAGGACCGGATACAGCAGCAGAAAAGGCGAGCGGAGGAGAAAAACCAGGAACTGCAGAATGAATTGGTGACTGTCGCCGCAGATCTAAGGCATTTGCAGGGGCAGACCCTGTATAAAGAGGTGGCCGCCACCTTCCCGATAGTTGGCGACCGGGGGCGCTCTCTGCTGGAGGCGGAGCGGCAGGATCTGCTGGATGCCCTCCATCAAAAGCAAAAGGGGCGCCAACACCTGGAAGATCGTCTGGCTCAGGCCCGCCGGGCCAAAGAGCAGGATGAGGAGCAGTTGGCCATTAAGCTGCGCAGCTGCGATGTCCCGATAATTGAGGACATGCTGTTTCCTCCCGACGGGGAGCGGGAGATCGACAGCCTGCTCCAACAAATCGCTGATTTGAAGCAGATACTAAAAAGGCTCGACCCCGGCCTCAAACAGGCGGAAAAGAACGAAGCCGTGGCCCGGGACCGTTTTGATACACGGAATAAGGCGTTTTACGAAAAGTACCCGGAACGAGTTGCCTTCAGCAAGCCGCTGGTAGTGGTGCAGGAAGAATTGCAGCAAGAGTATGAGGAACTGCGGATCCGCCAGGATTATCTGAATGGGCAGGAAAGTAATCTGCAGACGGAGCGCAACCGGTTCAGCGAGGCTCAGGCCGAATTGGACAAGAAAGATGAGCGCTACGAATACCTGTCGGAAAAGGTTATCGCGGTGGAGTTGCCTTCTGCTGTGCTGCAGGACTTCTCCTACCAGACGACGGGTATCGTCAATCAGTATATTATTAAGTTGCAGGAAGAACAGGATCGGGTAAATCAGCTCCGGGAGGTCCTGCTATTACAAAAACGACGGCTGGAACTGTTTTGCCAGGAGGAAATCAAGGACATCCGGCTGCGGCGCAAGGTATTGTACGGCCTGGAATTACGGGACAATTACCAAGAGGTGCTGGACTGGCAGAGCCGGCTGGGCCAGCGCATTGCCCTGGCTATTCGTCACGCCGAAGACGATATGCGCGAGCATGACCGTGAACTGCAGCAGTTCATCAACTATTTACATAACTATTTGCAGACCATGGCCGGGGAACTGCGCATCATTCCCCGCAAGACGCGGGTCAAGGTCGAGGAGGACTGGAAGGACATCTTCCTGTTTGAGGTGCCGGACTGGGATGAACAGGAGGGCAAGAGCGAGCTGCGGCGCCATGTGGACTGGATGATCAGCCAGATCGAGAGCGACCAGTATAAGGATGACAGCGGCAATGAAGATTATGCCCGGTTGCACCGGGACATCGAGAAATGGCTGCGCCCCCAGCAGCTCTTGCGCAATGTCATGAAGGAAAAGAACATCAAGGTCAGATGCCGCAAGGTGACCGCCGACGGCAAGGTCAGCAGCCACCCCAGCCCCTGGGAGAGTTCCAACCAGTGGTCGGGCGGGGAAAAATGGAGCAAAAATATGGCGCTGTTTTTAGGCATTCAAAACTATCTGGCCGAGAAGCGGCAGGCTATCAATCCCGGGATAAAGCGCAACCGGGCGGTTATTCTGGATAACCCCTTCGGCAAGGCCTCCAGCGAGCATGTCCTGGACCCGGTCTTCTTTATCGCCGAACATCTGGGCTTTCAGATCTTAGCCCTCACCGCCCTGGCGGAGGGTAGCTTTGTCAGGGATTACTTTCCCATCGTCTACAGTTGCCGGCTGAGGCCCAGTACCAGCGCCGATAAATACATCATGGACACCCACCAGGAAATACGCCATGCCTATTTTCAGGATCACGAGCCGGAGGCATTGCGGAGGCTAGGGGAACAAAAACAGTTGGAGCTGTTTTAGGAAGTGTTTAAAACATAGTCAAATATGGGGGTGAATACCGATTGGAGCATGAAGAAAAAATCATTTTATACACGACAGACAGCGGCAAAGTGACCGTTTCAGTCCGTTTTGAGAATGAAAACTTTTGGATGACACAAAAAGCGATTGCGGAGCTGTTTGACGTACAAGTGCCAGCGATAACCAAGCATTTGAAGAATATTTATGATGAAGAGGAATTGACGCGGGAAGCAACTGTTTCCAAAATGGAAATAGTTCAAATCGAAGGTACCCGTGAGGTTTCACGACTGGTAGATTTCTACAACCTTGATGCGATAATTGCGGTTGGCTACCGTGTGAACTCCAAAAAAGCAACCCGATTCCGTCAATGGGCGACAAAAACTCTACACGAATATATCCAAAAAGGCTTTGTTTTGAATGATGAGCTATTAAAAAACGGCAAGCCTTTCGGCAAGGATTATTTTGATGAGTTATTGGAACGTATTCGCGAGATACGCGCCAGCGAGCGACGGGCGTATCAGAAGATTGCTGATGTATTTGAACAGTGCAGTTATGATTATGATAAAAACAGCAACTTGACTCGAGAGTTTTACGCTTTTGTGCAGAATAAGCTGCATTTTGCCATAACAGGTAAAACAGCTGCAGAGTTGATCGCTGAGCGAGTCAATCTTGAACATCCCACCATGGGGTTAACTACCTGGAAAGCAGCGCCGGATGGCAAAATCATCAAGCAAGATGTGACGATTGCGAAGAACTACCTTAACGAAAAGGAACTTTCACGAATGAACCGAATCGTGACCATGTTCATTGACTACGCGGAATTAATGGCAGAAGACGAAGTGCTAATGAGTATGGAGGACTGGATACGGGAGACGGATAATTTTCTACAAAACAACCGCAGGAAAGTCCTTGAGGGCAAAGGAACAATTTCTCATGAAGATGCGGCAAAGAAGGCCGAGGAAATATATGGGCAGTTTCGCGTCAGGCAGGACAAGAACTACATTTCGCAATTCGATAAAGAGATGGCCAAGTATCTGAAGGGTGAAGTAGACAAGGACGACTATTCATAGCATATGCTGGTATAACGGTCTCTATCCATATACTGCGTTATATAACGAGGTACAAAGAGACGGGGTAGCCATATGAATGAGGAAAGGCAGGCTCTTCTGGAATTATGTCATAACTGGAGGCGGAAATCCGGGGAAAGATTACTGGCAGCCAGGAGGGATGAAATAGTACACCAACATAAAGCAAACGTTAACTGTCAAACCGTGTGTTTTGTAATATTTCCGCATTATATCCGCAGAAATTGATAATGTCTATGTAACAAATTGTTCAAGCTGAGGGTAAACGTAAAGTTAGGGACGTTCCGGTTGCTGGTTTCCCAGCCAGCGACCAGAACGTCCTTCTGTATGCCGCCCGTTTTGCCCATGGCAGCAAACAATCCCTTAAAACTCCTCGAAAATACTTTATATTACTAAAAACCTTGACAATTAATCCTTAATGATCTACATTAATACCTAAAGATCCTTTACTATCAGGAGGTATTTATGGAACCCAAATTATATACCATTACGGAATTGACCAGTATCCTTGATCTGCACCCGAAAACGATCCTGCGTTTTATTCATGAAGGGAAAATAGCCGCCAGAAAGATCGGCCGTTCCTGGCGGGTCACCGAAGATGATCTCAAGGCCTTTTGCCATGGTGAATTATCCGGCCCGGCGACTCCCGGGCCTGCTCCGGATTATGATACCTTGAAAGACCGTATCAGCGTTTCCGCGGTGATCGAGATCAACGAGCAGAACTCGGAGGAAGCCTCGAGGATATCCAATTCGATAATGGCCATGCTGAACAGCGACATGGGGTCGGATGGGAAATCACGCTTCGATTTTTTCTATTATCCGGAAATAGAAAAAGCCAAATATGTTTTTTACGGCAGCCCTGGTTTCATCAGAAGAATTATCGGCACCTTCGAATTGCTGTGCGGCGAGAGAGGAGACGACAATGGGTAAACCGGTTTATAAAACGGAAACAGGCAGGAATATCGTAGAGTCGATGTATCGCAACCTGTTGGCCACCTATTCGACTCACCTTTACGATCAGCTTTTTGTCCCGACCGCAGTGGCCCGGACTCATGTCCTGAGATTCGGTGATCAATCCAAACCACCGCTGGTCATGCTTCACGGTTCCGTGTCCAACAGCGCGGCCTGGCTGGGCAACATATCCGATTTTGTTGATCAGTTCTGCATCTATTGCATAGATATCCCCGGCGAACCCGGGTTAAGCGAACCGGTCAGGTGTACCCTGGCCTCGGAGGAACCCTATGCATGGCTGAGTTCCCTGCTGGGTAATCTTGGTATAGATGAGGCCTGCTTTGTTTCCATGAGCCTGGGCGGCTGGTACGCGCTCAATTTTGCCGTTCATAGTCCGGAAAAAGTCAGAGCATTGTCCATGATTACCACCGGAGGAATAGTACCTGCCAAAACCAGCTTCTTGTTCAAGGCGGTCCTTTATATGATGCTGGGCAAAAGGGGACAGAACTTGTTAAACCAGGCCGTCTTCCATAAAGCCGAAGTGCCGGCAGAGGTGCTTGAATTCCAGGCCGTGACCACCAAACACTTCAATCCCATGGTGGAAGCGATCCCCGTATTCAGTGACGCGCAGCTCAAGAGGCTTACGATGCCTCTCCAGTTTTTCGGCGGAGACCATGATGCCTTGATAGACTCGGTTAAAACGGGTGAGAGGCTCAAGAAGTTGCTTCCCCGGGCGGAGATACACATCTTACAAGATACCGGGCATGTGATAATTGATCAATTCCCGGTTATCAGGGAATTTTTATTGGCGAACCGCCCCGTGTCCCTTGACAACCGCGCCCCGTGCCCGTTCGCATAACCTGTTTTCCAAATTCAGATCGATGAACAAAAACAAGTCGTGTGTAAGCGGATATACAAAGGTCCATAGATTAATCCTGGTTTCCAAATCCCTATAGGGCGGCGAAAGAATTCCCCGGCCTTGATACCTCGCCTCCACCACCCTGCGCAGGAAATAGGGGCGCCAGCACCAATTGCGCCCCAGGTA
>Ga0209340_1000372_pt1 | contig 51312 bp, 49 predicted proteins | sample EPASupsiteSAE323_FD_187266 | JGI IMG/M metagenome (GOLD analysis project Ga0209340, IMG submission 187266) | Bioremediated contaminated groundwater from EPA Superfund site, New Mexico - Sample SAE3-23 (SPAdes) (version 2) | ecosystem: Environmental > Aquatic > Deep subsurface > Groundwater >... | reverse complement strand
CATCTGGGCGACCGATGTTACCTTCTATTGCTTCGCCTCAACCGTCCAATCAATACCATACGCCGGTGGTTCGGAAAATACCATTACTGGTCGCTTTCCAAAATGGCAAAACAAAGTGTAAAGCAGGCGGTAAGTTTTATCACCGATTATGAAGATGTCCTCTCTTCGCATGCAAACGAAAAAGGGTATGACGGTGTGATTTGCGGTCATATCCATCATGCCGAAATAAAAGTGATTAACGAAATCGAGTATCTAAATTGCGGAGATTGGGTTGAATCCTGTACGGCGATTATAGAACACTATGACGGACGGTTTGAAATTTATGAGCACCACAAAAACCGTTAGTATCGTTTTTTACAAAGGACGCGGGACATTGGCGGAGAAGCTGATACGGCTTTGGACAAACAGCCCCTTTTCCCATAGCGAATTTCGTCGAAGCGACGGATACTATCATTCAAATGACCGGTTCCGTTTTATTTCCCGAACCGAGTTTATGGAGATCAATCCGGAAGATTGGGAAGTGTGCGAAATCGTTTTGCCCAGCGAGATCGTCGAACGTGTTGAGCGGAGGCAGCTTCGAAAAAACGGCACATCGTATGACTGGATGGGGATCGTTTTTTCGCAGGTATTTCGCTTGGGACTACATGATAAAAAAAGATGGTTTTGTTCTAAAAGCAATGCGGATGATTTGGCTTATGCCTACCGTTTGATGCTAAGAAGCAAAGACGGACGGTACCGATTTTACATCAAACAGCTCAGAATTTTCGGTCGCATCTCTCCCCAGTACTTTTCTCCCCAGCAACTTTATTCGGCAGTGCTGAGAATGAGCCGTTATTAAAGAGGAGCCGGATCTTTATATTCCGGCACGATTCGCTGAAGCGCTGATTTTGGATCGGATGAAGTGGTTAACATTTCAATATCATCATTCAAACGATTGATATCGTAGAAGGTCGAGCGGGCGATCATAATCGATTCAAAGGCTGTTTTCTGTTCGCTCTCGTCGATCAATAGCTCTTCATACAGTTTTTCGCCGGGGCGCAAACCGGTATAGACAATCTCAATAGGCATCGAGGCGTAAAGCCGAATCATCGTTTGTGCCAGATCGGCGATTTTGACACTCTCTCCCATATCGAGGATAAAAAGTTCCCCACCGCGTGCGATTGCGGCGGCCTGCAAAACGAGCTGGCATGCTTCCGAGATCAGCATAAAATAGCGGGTAATGTCGGGATGGGTGAGGGTGAGAGGTCCTCCCGCTTCGATCTGGGATTTAAATTTCGGGATAACGCTGCCGCTGGAACCGAGAACGTTTCCGAAACGGACGGCTACGATTTCACTGTTTTTCGGATCGACATTTTGGGCATAAAGTTCCACAATCCGCTTGGTTGTCCCCATAACGTTGGTCGGACGGACGGCCTTATCGGTTGAGATAATGACGATTTTCGGAACTTCATGCTTGATGGCACTGTCAATGACATTGCGGCTTCCGATGACGTTGTTCATAATAGCCGTTTGGATATTTGCTTCGCATAGGGGGACGTGTTTGTAGGCAGCCGCATGGATCACGATGTCGGGACGGGTATTATCGATGATTTTGTCCAATGTTTCATGATCGATGATATTGCATAAATGCAGTTTGGCAGAGGGGAGCTTTTCGCCGATTTGATAAAGGTTGTATTCGCTGTGATCGATCAGGATAAGATTTTTTGCACCGAAGCGGTGGCATTGCAGTGCTATTTCACTTCCGATACTCCCTCCGGCACCGGTGATAAGGACACATTTGTTTTGAATAAACGTTTCAATAGTTTGGGTATCGAGATCTTTAGGATGCCGGGCCAGGAGCTCTTCAACAGATAGGGAGGTGATCGCCTCTTTACCATCGGATAGGAGCGCCGAGCGTTTGATATCCCGTACTCCGGCATCGGTTAGAAGTTGATAGGAATGACGTAAAATTTCGCTCGGTAATGAGCCGTCGATAACGGCTGCTTCTATTTGTTTCGACTCGACCAAAGAGACGATCTCATCAGAACCTGAGATTTTAAGATGTTGAATTGTTGAGCCGATCATATTATGATTTTTCTCTTGTACGGTTATGATCCCCACCGGATAATATTCATTGGAACTTTCCATCATGCTTTTAATGAGATTGGCGGTATTAGGAGATATCCCGATGATTAATGCAGGTTTATGGGCGTCTCCTTTTGCCGACTCTATTGAAAGGCGTTTGGATAAGCGTAAGGCCCCTATCAAAAGAAAGGATAAAATCATATCTATTCCGATAACGCTGCGCGGCATCGGTAAAAACAGTGCCGTATTAAGCATATACAGGACAAAAAAGGCAATAAACGCAAGAATATGGGCATACACAAGCTGTTTGGCGTCGTGCAGGCCGAAAAAACGCCATGTCATACGATAGATACCAAAGAGATAGAAACTCCCCCATTTCAATAAAACAAGGGTAAAAAAGACAATATAGAATTTTGACATATGTTCAGGGGGGATAGCAAAATCAAATCGAAGCGAATAGGCAAAATGGAGCGATACAAAAAACAGAATAAAATCGGCACTTAAAAAAAAGATGAATCTTTTGGCAAAACTCGGAGTGAGCAGGCCTGATTGAACTTTTTTTTGAGCCGACTGCATAAGTTATATCTTTAGCTTATAAATTTTTGTCAAAGGACTAAGGATAACGGGCTGAAAAAGGTTTTTGTCATATTGTTCCAATACAAACATTTGGATGTATGCAGAGTTGAAGTAATAATCATCCAACACTAAAAATTGATTGTAACTTGCCATAAATATGACATTTAGTCCCTCTGACGCAAAGGTTTGCCGATTGATTTTAATTTTTTGCTTTTGATCGTATCCCACTTGGTAAAATGATTTGATAGGGACAGTTTGTGAGCCTATTTTAAGGGTGCTCGTCGCTTTTTCGATCGATACCCCCTGTCCTAAGTCCAGCGTTTTCCCCATATCTCGAAAATTTTGAGTTGCATAAAAGAATGGCTGGAGGGCACTTTTTCCTGTTTTAAGATCAAGATTGCTAAAGAGGGCTGCCGTCGGGAAAATTTCCATCATCCGCAGCGGTAAATACAGGTATACATCCCGCGTTTTAGGAGGTGTTTTGTACTCAGGAAGAGCTATTGCGTTTAAAAAGTCGTTCGGGTCTTTAAACCCTTCTTCATGCATCATGTATTCGAAAACACTGGAGAAAGAAGAGTTTTGATCACGAAAGTTTTTTTCCATATATTCGGTGTTAAGACGCAGCATATGGGCAACGGATAAAGGATCGGAACTCGTCAATACGAAAGAGATAGGGTAGTTTTGCCCGCCGGAGTGTTGCGCACCGTCGGCCCACGTTTTTACATTAGCGTAATATCGGATAGGAAACCCGAAATCCCACCAGCCTACAACATAATCTTTGCCCGAAGCTATTTTATTGAGTTCGTTTAGGGCGACTACTTCATGATTGCTGAGTACAGGCGGGGTGATATACGCTCTGACATGGGCGTAGTTCGGGGAAAGAACGGCGAACATAAAGGTTGCAATACTCAAATATTTCAGAAAAGGTTTTTCGATAAACTGGGTTGTGTAGAGGATAAGAAAAGCAATACCGATAGCCATAGGCGGTACTGCATAAATGGTAAAGCGCAATCCGGCAGACATGGCAATAAACCCAAGCCCTACTAGAGGCAAAGTGATCAGGAGCGGACGGTAAGCAATGATAGCCATGACATAACCTATGACCGCAAGGACAAAAGTAACCGTATGTCCGCTGATCCGTTCGGCAAAAACATTAAACGGTATTTGTCCCGCTTCGCGAACGGTTGACATGACGTTGTAAAAGTTTAAGGTAGAAACAGCATTTTTCCCCTCGCCGGTAAAGAAATATCCTTTGATGAAGTGGAGGATCGGCTCAACGCCGCCGGTCGAAAAATACAGAGCGACGACCGCAGCAAAAAGAATCCAAAACAGCTTTTGTGAAAGTTCGCGCTGAAAATGAAAGAATGCGAACAGTATTAAAGCCAAGGCGATTTTAGCGATAAACGGGATGGCTAAAATTCCGATAAGGATAAAGAGGGCAATTTTGTACAGATAAAGATTTTTGCGGTCAAAAACAAGGGTATACCCGACAATCATTCCAAATAAAGCGGTATCCAGCGCATAGGCCTGAGGGTACCACCATTGATAGAGGGCGATTGAGATTGAGATAGGGATAAGATATCGGTTGCGCTGATGGGTGAGTGCTAGAATGAGGGAGTACATCTCCAGTACGGGGAAAACGATATTGAGCATATCGGTGTCGTAATACCCGACCATCGTCCGGTTATAGTAGCTGTTGGCGATAGAGGCGAGAAGCGCCGCTAAGAATCCCATCGTCGTTTGATTCAGGGCACGGCCGATAAGAATCATGGGGATGACGATAAGCGATCCGAGAAATGCCGGCATGTACAGAATAAGGGTTTCAAAGCTTACGGGAATGATTTTGGAGAGCGCGGCCGTAAGTTTTGTGGGTGCCCCCTCAACCGGAGAATTGTCGTTTTTATCATGACTGCCGGCAAGAATATCCCGGGCCCCTTCCGCAAAATAGTATCCATCGTTATTGTTGATCATCAGTTCATTGTTCCAGCGAAATTGCGGAGCGGTCCCAAGAGCTTCAACAAAGGTAAAACGGACGGAAATAGAGAAAATGTAGGCGATAGCGATAAAAATAAATAACGTGCGTAAAGAGTTACGCTCTTCGTGTAGTTTTAACATTTCGTATTATTTCTCCGTATTTATATAGGGTATTTTAGCCAAATGAAGTAGCTTTATCAATTAGTTACGTTCGATTGCCTGTTTTACCAGAGAAACAATTCTTTCAACGTCGTTATCGGTTAGAGAAGAGCCGCTCGGAAGACAGATTCCCCGTTTGAACAGCGTATCGCTGAGGCCGTTAAGACGCCCTTGTGCTCCTTGAAAGAGAGGCTGTGCGTGCATCGGTTTCCATAACGGGCGCGATTCGATATTTTCCGCTTCCAGCGAGAGGCGGAGCGATTCGGGTGAGATATGCTGCGGCAAGAGCAGAGTCGTAAGCCATCGGTTCCCGATACTCCCCTCCAGCTCGGGCATGAAAGATATCCCCTCAATCTCGCAAAGGGCTTTGTGATAGAGATCGAATATCTCCCGTCTGCGTTCGATTCGCTCTGACAAAACTTCCATTTGTCCTCGACCGATACCCGCAATGATATTGGACATCCGATAGTTGTATCCGTATTCGGTATGTTCGTAATGGGGAGCATTGTCCCGGGCCTGTGTACTGAGATGGCGAGCATGCGCGATGAGCGCTTCGTCGTCACTGACGAGCATTCCGCCGCCGCTGGTTGTGATGATTTTGTTTCCGTTGAAACTGTAAATCCCCATTTTTCCAAACGTTCCCGTCTGTTTGCCCTCAAAGCCCGCTCCCAAGCTTTCAGCCGCATCTTCTATGAGGTAAACCCCGTAGCGCTCGCAGATTGCCGCGAGGCGTTTGATATCGGCGCATTGGCCGTAAAGGTGGGTGACAATAAGGGCTTTGGGCTGTTTTTTGCCTTGTGAGGCTCTTTGGGAGAGCTCTTCTTCGAGCAGATTCGGATCGAGATTCCAGCTTGCCGTATCGGAGTCGATAAAAAACGGGGTGCATCGCTCATACAGGATCGGGACGACGGAACCGATAAAGGTAAAGGTGCTTGCCATCACTTCATCCCCTTCTTTTATCCCTAAAACCCGCAATGCCAGATGGATCGCCGCCGTTCCGCTGGTAACGGCGAGGGCATATTTTGCCCCCGTATAGGATTTAATCTGTGCTTCAAAAGCATCCACATTGTGCCCTAACGGAGCAATGTAATTGCTCTCAAACGCTTCGTGTATATAGGCGAGTTCATTGCCTCCCATGTGGGGAGGGCTTAAAAAAATACGTTTACTCATGAAGTACCCTTAATGATTTTAGTGGGATTTCCGACGGCCGTCACATCGGAGGGGATATGTCGGATTACGACTGATCCGGCTCCGATCAGGACGTTTTTTCCGATCGTAATATTTTGGATTACGTTTGTCCCAAGACCTATATGGGTCAATTCGTCCACATGGACATTCCCCGCCAGTGCGGCATTGGGGGAGATGTGGACAAAATCTTTTATTCTGCATTCATGCTCTATGATGCATCCGGTATTGAGTATGACTCCGTTTCCGACGGAGGCTTTTGCGTTTAAAACAACATTCGGCATGACCACCGTCCCCTCTCCGATGTGTGCTGTGGGGGATAAAATAGTGCAGGGATGGATCAGCGTTAACACTTTAAACCCGCTCTCTTTGATTTTGTAAAAAAGTTTTGATCGGATTTTATTGTCTCCAATCCCCAGCGCTATGGGAATATGTTTGTCGTTTTGAATATCGTTAAAAGAGGGATGGGGATTGTCGCCGTCGTCTATAAACGTAATATCATCATATCCGCATGCCAATGCGATGTCGGCAACCACCATCCCATGCCCGCTGGCACCGTAAATAAAAATTGAGTTAGCCACGAAATTTCTCCATGGTTGCTTTCCCTTCTTGGGAAATACCTTCTCGCTGCACCACTTTTTTCAGGGTTAAAAAAATGATTTTTAAATCCAGCCAGAAGGAGAGGGTATCCGCATACTCGACATCATAACGAAATTTTTCTTCCCAGCTGATTGCATTTCGGCCGTTAACCTGTGCGAGTCCCGTAATTCCCGGCAGAACATCATGGCGTCTGGACTGCTCAGGGGTATAGAGGTCCAAATATTCGACCAAAAGGGGACGCGGTCCGATAAAACTCATCTCCCCTTTCAGGACGTTTAGCAATTGAGGCAGCTCATCAAGACTGAGGCTGCGGATGATTTTTCCGGCACCTTTGAGTCTGAGGTGATCGCTCAGCATCTCTCCGTTGGCGTCTCGTTCATCGGACATGGTGCGGAATTTGTAGATCGTAAAGATTTTTCCTTTATATCCGGGCCGTTTTTGGGTGAAAAAGAGGGGGCGCCCCAGTTTTAGATAGACCGTCGCCGCAACGATCAAAATGAGCGGAGAAACGAGTATTAGGAGGAACAATGCGCCCACTCTGTCCGATAGCGGTTTGAGAATTTGTTTATACATGGCGGACAGTGTCGCTTTTGGAGTTGAAAAGGTGCTCAAACTCACCATGGAGCGCTTCCCAAAAAACGTTCTGATCGTACCGCTTCAGGATACTTCTTCTGGCGTTTTTTTTGAGTGCGGCATAAAGGTCCGGAGAGTCTACAAGCTTTTCGATACCGTCGATAAGATGAGAAATACTTTTGGGTTCGACGAGAAGGCCGTTTTCCCCTTCTATGATCACTTCGTTGCAGCCGTTGATATCGGTGGCAATGAGGGGCAGTCCGCAGCTTCCCGCTTCGATTAAGACATTGGGAAGCCCCTCGCGATAGGAGGGGAGGACCAATACGTCCGCTATGCAGAAGTAGGGGCGTATATCGCTTTGGAAAGGGATAACGCTGATACGGGAATGAACGGTGATCAGCTCGAACGTCTCGGGATGAATAGGATCGAGTTCATTTTCGTAATCGCCTACAAGGAGCAGTCTGATTTTCGGATGGATTAGGGCAAGATGCTCAAATGCGGCTATGAGTTCGTTGATCCCCTTGTCGGCGACGATCCGTCCGGTAAAGAGGAGGAGAAAGTCATCTCTGTCGATTCCCAAATCATGACGCAAAGAAAACTTTTCTTCGGAAGTGAACGTATCATTGAAATGGGCGGTATCGACCCCGTTAACCGAGCCGTAGCCGATTACATTAACTTTTTTAGAGGTGAGCTCTTTGTGGATTATTTCTATTAGATTAAGGCTGTTGGAATAGAGGTCGGTGGCAAAGAAATAGGTGATTCTTTCAATGGCTTTGAGCAGCATGCGACGCTTATTGCTTGAACCCATATACGCGAGACCGACGATGAGGTGAACACGCAGCGGGACTCTCGCCAACCACGCGGCCATCATCCCGAGCAATCCCGCTTTGGGGGTAATGGAGTAGACCATGTCGGGTGAAGTTCGGCGAAAATGGCGCCACAGCTGTAGGAGTATTTTGAGGTCTTTGAACGGGTTGATTCGGCGGGTAAAATCGACGAGGGTGATCGATACGTTTTCGTAGGTTTGAATGGAAGCGATATTTTTCCCCTCCGAGGTGATGATTTCAATTTCATAATGTTCTGAGAGGTAGTGCGGCTGACCGCGAAACCATGTCTCCAAGGAGAGCGGAACCGTTATGACGATAGTGATTTTTTTTTTCATGTACGAAGCTTATCCAAAAGGTACGTTTCAACGTCTCTAAATACGTTACGGCCGAGTAATTTTACCATTAATGTATTGTTGGCCGTGGAAATTTTCAGTTCATCGCGCTGTTGCGTATCGGTTTTTACTTCGATACCGTTGTTTTTCAAAAAGGTAAGGATGTTTTTAATCGATGTCCCGTTGCCGCTTCCGATATTGATTCTCGGGAGATTGCGGATCTGCAGCAAGTGTTCGTAGACATTGACCACATCCTCGATATGGATAAAATCCCGAATGGCATTGCCGTTGTTAATGACGGTAAGGGATTGGCCGCTCTGAACGGCATTGATGATTTTGCTGATGATTGAAAACCGATCTTCTCCACCGTACATATTAAAAATCCGTGCGACGGTATAATCGATTTGACGCTCGGTGCAGTATTTTTCGATCATTTTTTCATTGCTGACTTTTAGCGATGCATGAAGGTTGAGCGGTTTGACTTCATCGGTTTCGTTGCAGAGAATATTGTTCCCGTATACGGAACTGCTGCTGGTGTAGATAATTTTGTCGACCGCGGTATTTTTAAAATAGTCGAGCACTTTTGCCGTGACGACAATCGAGTTCTCTATATACGCTTCAAGATTATCGGCATCGTTTAGTCTTGATGCGGTTTGAAAGTTGTTAAAGATAATGGAGATATTTGTATCTTTGAACGGCGAGAGAACGGTAACATCCGAAGAAATTTCCCGGGATGAAATCAAGACGCAGTTCGGGATTTTTTGAGCCAGATGCTGAGATAGATTGCTGTTTTTACCAATGATTAATGTCAACATCAGCGATTCTCCCTAATATTTGTAGTTATGAACGAAATCCCAAATTTTTTTCGGAAACAACGACGCAATATACAAAATAAAATATTTGTAGCTGACGAATTTATGCGTTGAAAGCTCATCGGTTGCGTCACTTTTTTTATCGATGCTCATGAGATAGCACGCTTTATAATACGATACTTTTGCGTAGGCATAGGCGTACTCTTTTTGGTACTGCTCTTTCAATGCGGGATCTTGGAAGATTTGATCCAGCGTATGTTTCATTTCACTCCACCAAACGTCAATGTTTTTAGAGGTTAAAGAGTTCTCCAGCCTTCTGTATTTGACTAAATAGTCTTTTACCACATAAAATTTATTTCGGCTGGCAAGTTTCATAAAGAGATCGAAATCGGGGGAATGGCGGAGATTCTCATCTATTTTTATGTCATCGTTATTCCGCATCAGGACCGATTGCATATTGATCTCATATTTTTTTAACTGCTGGGCAAATACATTGCCGGAGAATGCTTCAGGGATGGATTTTGCGGTCTCTTCCCCGTCTTTATCGATATAAATAACGCCGCCGTAACATAACCGATATTCGGGATGCTGATCCATGATGTCGATTTGAACCCTGAGTTTGTCTTCCAGCCAAATATCATCGGTATCCAGAAAAGCGATATATTCTCCTTTGCAATAGCGCAATCCGAAATTTCTGGCGGCCCCTAAAGGGATGTTTTTATCCGTCTTGCAGTATTTGATCTTATCATCATAACTCTCTACAATCTTTTTTGTATCGTCGGTAGAACAATTATCGACAAAGACAATTTCCCAATCTTTAAACGTTTGGGCATAAACACTCTCAATCGCCTCAACAAGATATTTTTGTGCATTGTAGGCATTCATCAAAATAGAGACTTTTGCCATTATAGTTCGTCTTTTAAGTGAAGTATGTATTTCTCAAGCGACTTTTCCCAGTCGCCCATAATATTGAGGCCGGATAGATTGAGTTTGTAATTGAGGGCCGATTCGTTTTTTGAGACCGGGGCTACTCTTGAGTACATCCCCTCGGGTGCAATTTTTACATCGCATTTTAAGTCAAACAGCTCAACGATTTTTTTGACATAGTCGTATCGTGACACACCGATAGCATTATTGACGCAATTAAAAATGCCGTATTGCTGATGTTCAATTAATAGCTGCATTTGTTGTACAAAATCGACGGCATAAGTCGGATTTCCTATTTGGGAAGGATCCGAAAAGATTGTTTCTTTGTCGGTTGCTTCTAAAAACCGTTTATAAACAAAATTTTTAGCGTGCATTTTGTCTCCGCCATAAAGCCATCCCGATCGTAAAATCAAATATTTTTCGAGATGATTCTGTACTATTTTTTCACCTTCATATTTGGATTTATGGTGGATTGTCGTGGGGTCGGCCTGATCAAACTCTGTATAGGCGACATTTTTGGCTGCACCGTATACTCCGGTGCTGGAGATATAGATAAACATGATGTCTTTGTCTATGCAGTAATTGACTAAGTTTTGTGTTCCGAGGGTGTTGACACTATAGGCTTTGTTTTTGTCCAGTTCACAGCCGTCTACATCGGTATACGCAGCCGTGTGAATGATAATATCGGGTTTTTCTCTGCTAAGTACGGCATCCACCGTATCGGGATTGGTAATGTCAAGCTGGCTTCTGTTGTACCCGACGATTTCTTTGGATTGCAGGTGATGCACGATATTGGAGCCCAACATTCCATCAAGGCCCGTCGTTAAAATTTTTTTATCTATCATATTTTATGCTGTCGAATTCGACATTCACGGCTTCGCTCGGGTCATGTTCAAGATTGGCGAGGTTTAGGAGAAGATTATACTCTCCGATACCTCTGAATGCCATCCATAAACCCGGTTTAACCGTAAGCCTCTGATAGTTTTCTTGCGAAAGTGTGATGCTGAAAAATTCATTTTTTTGTGCATCATGTACGATAAATTCGATTTCACCGATAGGGACGACCAGATTGAGGGTCATTTGCGTGTGCTTTTTCCACCCTTTGACGTCTCCTTTGTGAATGGTCGAAAAATAGGCTTCTCCGAAGCCCTCGAAACCGGGATCGCTTTTTTTCATTGCATGAAAAATATCCCCTTTCGGATGATAAATTTGTTTGAGAGGGGTAAGGATTACTCCGTCCATGACAGATGATTCTCCTTTGCCAAAGTTTCGTATTCATCGATTTGATTGTTTGTTTTTTGATAGATGTCGCTCGTGCTGCGATAAAAATCATAATACCATTCGCTGGTAAACTTGATCGTCTGATCGTAGCGCATATTGGCTTGCCATTTCAAATGGAAAAGAGCCTTGTCGCAATTGAGTTTTAAAAGTCCCGCCTCATGAAAAGGGATATTGTCCGTAACGGTAAATGCATCATCGACCTTGTCAAAATGCCAGTAAGCGCTCAAATCTTCCAAAAGTTGTTTGACGGTATGGTTTTGTTCGGCTCTGGGACCGAAATTGAACGCTTCGCCGTGCAGCGAAATGTTTTGAAAAAGTTCCGATCCTAAATGGAGGTATCCGCTTAAGGGCTCCAATACGTGCTGCCACGGGCGCGTCGCATCGGGACTTCGGATTTCCACTTTTTCGTTTTTGCTCCACGCCACCATGCAGTCGACGACAATACGATCCTGTGCCCAGTCTCCTCCTCCGATGACATTCCCGGCTCTTCCTATCGCCAATCTGACATTCGATTTTTCAGATTTAAAGAAAGAGTGATAATAGGATTTGATGATGAGTTCTGCCGCCCCTTTGCTGCCGCTGTAGATGTCTTTGCCCCCCATCTTGTCGTCTTCTTTGTATCCCCACACCTGTTCGACATTGTCGTAGGCTTTATCGCTGGTGATGATAATTGCGGTACAGATATGGTTGGAACATTTTAGGGCTTCGAGAATATTGGTCGTCCCCATGACATTTGAGCTGATGGTTTCAATCGGGTCGGAATATGACTTTGAGACAATGGCCTGCGCCGCGAGGTGAAACACGAAATCCGGCTTCGTCTCGGCAATGATGGACGTGATCGCACCGAGGTTTCGGATATCTTCTTGATAATGGCGTATTTTGTCTTCGAGCTGCAGAACTTGAAACATCGAGGGGTGGGTAGGGATGTCTTTTGAGATGCCGATAACGTTGGCTCCGAGTTTTAAGAGCCATGTCGTGAGCCACGAACCTTTAAATCCCGTATGCCCCGTAACAAGAACCGTTTTGCCCTTATAAATATTTTTAAACATTACTAATTCCAAATTTTCCAGGGAGCTTCTCCGCTTTCCCATAATTCATTGAGGCGTATTTTGTCCCGCAAGGTATCCATCGGCATCCAAAAATTACTATGTTTATAGGCGAAGATTTCGCCGTCTTTTGCCAGATTCTTCAAAGGCTCCTGCTCAAAGACGTTATCCGTTCTGTCGTCGATATAATCGAATATTTTGGGTTCACATATGAAAAACCCCGCATTGACCCAGTTCCCGTCCCCTTTCGGTTTTTCTTTGAATTTGGTTACCTGGTTGTGGGAATTGATACTTAGGGCGCCGAAACGTCCGTCAGGCTGGGCAGACGTCATCGTCGCTATTTTGCCGTGGGATTTGTGAAAAGCGATCAATTCGGGAATATTGATATTTGCCACACCGTCTCCGTAGGTCAGCATAAACGGATTGTCCCCGATGAAATGCCGGGCTTTTTTGATCCGCGCTCCGGTCATCGAATTAAGTCCCGTATCCAAAAGGGTGACCTTCCACGGCTCGGCACTGTTGTTATGCACTTCCATCTTATTGGTCGTCATGTCAATGGTGATGTCGCTTTGGTGGAGAAAATAGTTGGCGAAATATTCTTTAATCGTATAGCCTTTATACCCCAGCAAAACGACAAATTCATTGAAACCGTAGGAAGAATATATTTTCATGATATGCCATAGCATCGGTTTTCCGCCGATTTCCACCATCGGCTTTGGTCTCGTGTCGGTCTCTTCGCTCAGTCTTGTACCAAACCCGCCGGCCAGCAATACTACTTTCATTTTGAGTTTCCTTATGAGATGATATCGAAAGCTTTTAAAATATTTTGTTCTGTCGGTTCTATAAAAAAATTATCTTTATACCATGCTGCAAACTCTAGGATGTTACAATGTTCTTCTTTTTGATAATCCGATAGGATATTGTACACTTTCAAGAGTTCATCTTTATTAAAAACGGCATCCCATATCTTTCCTTGTCCTTTTTCGCACAGCGGGTGCATCATAATAGAACGTTCATCTGTGACAATTATGACGGGAATACCTAATGCCACGGCTTCCAACGCCGTACCTGACATAGGTGCGACAAAAACCATGTCCGCCCGGTAAAAGAGCTCATATATTGCTGTATCCGTAAAAGTCCATCCCTCTTGCATAAGATCTTCAAAAACCTTTTTGGCAACGGCCGGATGGGTCTTTATCCGTAATGGGCGATTCAGAACCTGCAACTTTTTTAGCATGGACCGGCTTTCGCTGATATCGTAGGAGAGCAGGACAAGAGTCTCTTTTGGATCCCGTCTGCTTGCATCGAAACTGTAAAGTAATTTGTATCTTAGGGATACACCGTTGTGCTGATTTGCCTGATTGCTGTAATAAGGGCCGTTTGTTAAAACTTTGTGCGGGGCGATACCCAACTCTTTATCAAGCGTGTTGATGAACATGCTCTGATACATTTTATATTGAATTAAAAACTGGCAGCCGTAAACCGTAATATTTTTGTTCGTTTCATTTACGGCCTTATAAAAATTCTTTTCCATCGTTTGAAATTCACACCATGATAATATTTTTAGATTGTCATATTTTTGAACCAGTTTTTTACCAAGAAGATAGCGTACATACGGCTCGAAAGTGACCTCTTTAAGGCTGTTAAAGAGTGCATTGTTGAAATATCGGTCTACCATCGTTTTCTCTTTTTGCAGGAGGCCGAAATGGTTGAAAGGATAGAATAGAATGAATTGAAGAATTTTTATATAATCCATAAAAGAGAGACAGGCATATTCAAATAAAAAATCTCTTTTGTCTGTGTTGATGATAGTAAAAAGTTTTTTAAGTCTTAATACTTTTTTATGATGTCCATACAATCGGGGCATAAAAACCGACTGATACCCTTTAGCATTTAAAATCTCTTCAATGTTTTGGAAATAGATCTCTTGATATTTCTCCTCTTTTATTACTCTGTCCAGCAATAAAAAAGAGTCGATGACGATCGTTTTTGATGATAAATCGACTTTTCGGCGATAATAGAGTCTATGCAGTATTGCCGTAAAAACGAATAAGAAGAAAAAATATATGTTTTTAAAAAAATACAGCAGAATGTTTTTGAATTTTATAATCCGGCCTGCTTTTTCAACCGGTTCATTCAAATACATATTTTGATGAAAATCGCTCGTATACGGACTTTTATTCAAAACAGGATGGGAAAGCATATAAATATTTTTATACGCTTCTTTTTTTATCGGATCGATATAGCGATTTACGTTATCAATAAGTGTTTGCTCTTCTCTCATATCGTCCTTTCCTGTTTAATTATAGCGTTCTAAAAAACTGATGGCTGATTCTATGTGGGCCATACTCCCCTCTATAGCAAAAGTTACCGCCCCCTCGGCACCTAAAATTCCGCCGCTTGTAATGACACGGGCATCAAGTTTGAAAAGCTTTTTAAAAGCGGCTATCTCGGTATAAATTGTGCCATAATACAAGGGAAGGAGTGCAATGCTTCTTCCCATGACCCTGTCAAAGCCGCCTTGGGTGATATCGGTCTCAATCGTCGGGACGAGCTTTTCGTGACCGATCGGGATAATCACTTCCGTACCGATGCATGCGGCTTTGGTGTAAATACGCCCGTACGTTCCACCTTCCGGGGAAGCAGCAGCTACAGCGGCATGATAAGCCCCGTTTGCATAACTTAACGCATTTGCCCCTTTAATCACGATATCAGATTTTTTCAGCTCATCGACAAAAGGGCTTTCATCCGCGTTCAAAATCACGACTTCGGGCTTTGATGAATGTGTGCTAAACCCGAGCGGGCTAACAAAGCCGTTGTAATATCCCTCTTTCGGAATACCTAAATGGGTCAGTAACATAGCGTTAGTTGTCCCGTATGCAATGTAAATACGCCGATTTTTGATGATTGAAAGCTCTTTTGCCAAAGCCGCAGTAATGAGATGCTTGGCTCCATTGACAGTAGCAACGGCTAACGCTTTTTTCATCGATACAGGCTGTAGAGAGGATCATGTTCCATGAGAGATCGAACATAGTCTAAATCTTCTTGCGTATCGACACTGATGGCCGCACTGTCTACGCGTATCGCCTGAATTTTATATCCGTGTTCCAAAATTCTCAGGTATTCGTTATATTCTATCGTTTCCAGCGGTGTTCTATCCATCTTGCTGTATGCCAATAAGAAATCTTTTTTGAATGAAACGACGTGATAGGCTTTCAGCATATGTTTGACTTCTACTCTGGCATCTGAGGGGATATCGTTTCTGGATATGTACATAATCTCATCTTTGAGATTGACCACGGCTTTAATATCTCCGGGTGAGTTTTTTTTGCTAAAGGGGGTTACAAGGATTGAAACTTCGGCATCGGAAGATATCAGCCCCGCGATTCCGGCATCAATATGATCCGGCTCAACCAAAGCCTCGTCCCCCTGAATATTCACAATATAATCCGCATCAATGCTTAAGGCGGCTTCCGCTAGCCGGTCAGTTCCGGTCTGGTGTTCTGTGGATGTCATGATGACTCTGCCGCCGTGAGATTCGACCAAAGACTTGATTATTTCATTATCGGTAACAACATAGACTTCATCCAGTTTTTTTGCCATTTGCGTCCGTTTTAGAGTATGAATGATCATCGGAAGACCGCAAATATCTTTTAATGCTTTTTCAGCTAAACGGCTGGATTCCAACCGTACGGGAATCATCCCAACAACCTTTGTCATTTCGTAACCTTGATTTCATGAAGTGTTTCTATTACGTTATCGCTTGCTTTTAAAAACGTTTCAGTAAAGAGTCCTGTCTTAACACCGATAAAACGGGTATTCGCATTTTTAGCCATTTCCAGATCGGCTAAGGCATCGCCGATTACGACGGCCTTTTCCGGGGCAAGCTCGTGTTTCGATAAAATGTAATTCACTAAATCCGCACTCGGTTTTGCATTTTTAACGAGATCGGCTCCGGCAATGGTATCAAAATAACGCTCGATACCTAAAGATTGCATTGCCAATCTGGCCCGTTCGCTTAAATCCGTTGTCGCGATGGCCAATATTATTCCCTCTTGTTTCAGGGAAACTAAAAGTTCAGAAACGCCTTCAAGGAGTTGAACGATATCGGAAAGTTTGTCATTTGAATAGCTATCAACCCTTTCAAAGAGACCGGACACCTGTTCTCTGGTAAAACTGAGGCCGTGATTTTTAATCGTCTCGAATGCCACGTCGATAATAAAACTGCGGGGCTTGATCCCTACAGGTCCCTCCGGTTTCATTTTATTCGATTTTTGATCAATTCCCATGTTGCTGACCAAGGCATCGTAGAGAAGCTGTTTTTTCTCTTCCGGCAATTGAAACTCTTGAAGAAAAAATTCTGCCCTGAATTTAATCATCGAACACCAATAGTGATGGATATCAATCAGGGTGCCGTCTTTGTCAAAAATAACGATATCGATATTATCCAAGAGTGTATCACGGAGCTTTAAACTACTCATTGATCTCCCCGACATTTTCCACCACCAGCTTTTTCGCGATCAGATATCCTGCCTTGATAAGTTCGATGTTGTCGTAAAAATCATCTTTGTTGATTATCTCTTTGACAAGTTTTCTGGCGAATGTTCCCAACGAAGCGCCTTGAAATCTTACGCCGGTCTGATCTGCCAAAACAGCGGTCAAAGAATTTGTTCCGCCGGAGAGCAATTGATTGACCTGTGTCGTACTTTTATAACGAAGTTTTTTCGTTTTTTTATCAAGGGTCATATTGAACTTTTTATTGAGAACGTCCGCTGTGGCAATTGCCTGCAACGTAGTGTTGAAATCGTCTTCGCCTCCGCTCATAGGATAGCCGTCTGATTGGATGATCAGGCGATCTCCGGCGATCTCTTTGGCTTTTCTGACGCGTTCTTCGAATGCAAAATTAGAAAGATGAAGCCTGTCCAGACACATCGAAATATGACCGTTTGGATTGAGGTCGCTGACCATTTTCCACTCTTCCATGATTGACGTATCATCGGCGATGGCGGCATGGAGTTCGATATGTTCGGCGCCGGCTTCCAGACACTTAGGCAGCAGGGTTCTTAATTCTCTATCGTTATGGGCATAAGAAATAATATCGTCTTTTGGACATATAGCACTGCAATTGCCGCATCCGATACATTTTTCCTCGATAACGATTAGCTCTTTTGGAATGGCATCGGTAGGGCAAACGGGGATACATAAATCGCAGTGGATACATGTATTTAAATTGATCGATGCTTTACGGACATGATGGTCTCCTGGCATTCCGACGCTGACAGTGATAAAAGGGCGGGTTATGAGTGTGATGCCCAATTGTTTAGCCAGATCAAACGCTAAATCAATACCTTCCATACAATGTTCGACGACATTTACCTTGGCAGAAACGTCCAGCCCTTTTGCGCCGGCCAAAGTGTAAAGGAGGGTTAGCCGTTTAACCTCCTCGGCATCTTCATTTCCCGCACCGCAGACAAGTTTGAAATATTTTCTTGTCTCCAGCAGTCTTTGCATGGTTTCAAATCGGCTCATCTTATTTTCCACTGTTAAAGTTTTGGACTAAAAGCTGGTAGGACTCTTTAATCATTCCGGTGTCGACAGAATAGGTCAAATAATCGATCCCTTTTGATTGGAGTTTTTTTAGCATGGCCATATTCGATGCGATTGACCCCACCTTTTTCCCGTGGGCATGAATCAGTGCTATCGCTTTGTCCAGTGTTTCCAATACTTTTGGATGTTCTACTTCACCGGGGATGCCCAACGATTTGCTCATGTCGAACAATCCGATAAATATAACATCGATCCCTTCGACCTGGACGATTTCTTCCAGATTGGCGATGCCGTCTTCTCCTTCTACGTTAGCGATGAGCAAAGTGTTTTCATTCGCTTTTTGCGTTAGCATCGGCCCGTTTTTTACATCATATTGTCCGGCTTTCGTATACGGAGAAAAGCCTCGTACTCCGATAGGCGGGTATTTGGCGTAGCGAACAAAATCCAAAGCATCTTGTTTGGTTGTGATATTGGGGAGCTGTACCCCGTGCATTCCGATATCCAGGGCGCGGAGTATGAGACTCTCGTTTATTTCGCCTACGCGCATGATGGGAGTTACTCCGTAGCTTTCGCATAATCCGCCCATGACTTGAGCCGTTTCGTAACTGATTGCCCCGTGCTCGGCATCAATAACGATAAAGTCGATTCCGCTGCTGGCTATGACATCTACGACCATCGGAGAATCTATAATATTCCATGTTCCGAGGGTGAGCTCTCCGTTGAGCAGCTTTTGTTTAAGATGATTTGTCTTTAGCATTTTACTCCTTGCTGAAAATCGAAGGTGTTAAAAATTTTATATTGATTTTTTCTTGTAACACGTCCAATGCATTTTTTAATGATTCGTTCTCTTCTAATAGCGCTTTGCTATCGGTTATAAAAGCCGTCTCCTGATAATTGTAATTGTCAAAGTTGATTTTATATCCGTCAAGTCCGGCTATTTCGACTTCTTTAAACTCCAAAGAGATTAGATAGTTGATAGCCACTATCGCTACGTTTGGGACCAAATTTCCGGCGGTAAAAGCCAAAAGGGAAAAATCCAAAACATTCTGTGCGTTCGATGTCGCAAATATATTATTGGTGATGATGGTTTTGGCGTTATCGAGTTTATTGCTGAATTCATCAAACCGTTTCTGATTTGTAAAAAAGTAATAATCGCATTTGTACGCCGGGATATGGTTCAGGGCTATTAAAATATAAGTACCGCTGCCAATTTTTTCTTGAATGTTTTTTTCATAATCTTTGACGCTTTTACCTGAAGCGACAAGTAATATTTTTTTTGCTTTGTCGATCGAAATATGATCATTTAAATGACTTTTTGCTTCTAAAATAGACGCGATATAAAGGTTTTCGATGAGCTCTTTGTCAAAAGAAACTTTTTTATTCGCAGGCAGTTTCTCGAGTACTTTTTTGATACCGACGATATGGTTGGTATTTTTATTGATCAGGTAGGTTGCGTAATTCGGATGGCAATTGAAAGAGGCGGACAGAAATTGTGCCGGAGAAAATCCCCACGGCGTTTTTTTCATCATGGAACTTAATAATGTATCTATTATTTCGAGAAGAGGCAGGGTGTCATACGTTTCTTTACCGAACGATTTGTTGAGATAGTCGGCGATTAGTTCCGTATTCAGATTTCCTGCTCCTCTGCCTATTCCGTAAATGCTCGCATCGATGATAATATCCCGTTTGATATTGGAAGTACACATTTTTATGGCATTTGAAAAAGCTAGCTGCATATTATTGTGGGAATGATATCCCAAAGCGATGGTGCTTTGGAGATTGCTGTCTGACAATACTAAATATTTGTGGAATTCATCAAGCGTCATTGATCCGAAACTGTCAACGATATAAAAAGAGTATGGGTTGAGGATGTTTACTTCCTCAATCATCGATAAGAACTCGAGATCCGTATAGTTTTTCGTGATCATCGGCTGAAAATAAAGTTTATACCCCAGATCAATGATTTTTTTTGCGGTTTTTAATGCGGCGGGGAGGCTGTGTTTGTGAAAAGCGAGTCGTATCCCGTCGATTGCCGTAGCCGATTTCGGCGGCAACGCATTTTCCGCATCAAAATCGCCTAAATTTATCATGACGACTTTTGAGGCGGCTATCGATTTTGAGCGTAATAACGTGTCGAGGATATCCAGATTTTTAAAAAGCGTTGAATCTGCACTATTCCCTTTTGTATCGTTGAGATACCCGCATTCGATCGTATCGATTTTGGCGCTGTTTAAAGATTCAATGATGTTTAGAATTTGACTGTCGGTGAAATTCCAATCGTTGATATATCCGCCATCCCGAAGTGTACAATCTAAAACACGTATATTCATTCAGAGATGATCTCCAGGATTCAAGTTTGGTTTATACATACTGATTCTAGCAGGGTTTTCTTGAATATTTGGAATCATTTTTTGACCTCTTTTTGAAGTAACATATTTATTGTATGTAAAATTTTCTCTTTTGGATTGTCAATAGTTTTGTACAATGAAGCGATACATTCACTATTTATGGTTTTTTGATTACAAAGGAATGCTTGCACGGTTCTTTTAAGTTCAGGATAAGATGAAACAAATTCAAAACAACAGTCCCCATCATACATTTTTTTAATAGAATTCTTAAAATTTGCACCATAATCATGTGATATAACTGGAATACCATAAGATAAAGATTCCTCCATAATAGAAGTATATCTTCCGATTACAAGATCAGATTTTTTGATTAAATCATAAGAAATATTGTATGTATCATAATCTTTATTTATTTCAATATTATCCATTTCTTCTATAATGTTATTTACATCTTGATATATGTCTAAATTACACCATTTGGCATCTTTCCCTCTTATAATTATGTAAATATCTGGAAAACTTGCCGCTAATTTAATTAAGTCTCTATAAAAAACTAAGTTGTTTTGCCAATTAGCTATTTGAATAACTTTGTTATCAGAGCTATTTTCAGCCGAATGGTAATCAAGTGCTATGATAATTTTTTTGTATACTTTTTTTAGTTGGCTTATTTTGTTTGAAATAGTATTATTGTCTGATATTTTGAATAATTCCAATTTAACTGATCCGATAGGAATACTTTCTCCTATATATGTTGAAACTGATTTAGACATTCTCTCACTGATTTTTTTGTTCCAGGTAAAATAAATATCAATTAAAACTGATCCAAGTCCTATAAATGAAGAGAGGTATCTTTCTTGATAGGCGACCGTTTTGATTCTTGATATGTCAAGAGACAAACTTAATGGTTTTGGAAATAAATAATCATAACCAACGAGTGCCAATTTTACATCTTTATGTAATTTCAAATTTTTTGAATAATATTCAACATTGGCAAATAAAGATAGTATCAACATATTTGTAGAAGACATAGGAATGGTTTTGCTTTTTTTCATAAATGAAACTGTTGATAAAAAAAGCATTTTTAGAGTAAGTTTAGGCATGATTTTATACTTCAATTCATTTTCTATGTAATACTTTTCAATAGAAAGATATTCTTGCGTATTTGGAAAAATTCCATATTCAATATGTAATATATTGTTTTTATGGAAAGGGCTATTAATATCTGTAGAATAAAAAAAGTTTTTTTCATAAGACTCTCCTGTCGCAAGCCCTTTATGCGGAAAATAGATGACTGTATTATTGAAATTTTCTTGAGTGCATTTACTTGTTATGATTTTTTCTTTTTTGGCAAAGAAATTCATAAATTTTATTTTGACATATTTTGATACCAAATATAAACCAAAAAAAATATTGTATAAAAAATTTAAAATAAAAAAATTAAGATTTTTATATTCATGATTAATATGTTTAATAATAAAATTATTTTTATGCCATACAAAAATATTATATTCTTGTCTATAATAATCAGCACAGATTAAAAGGTTAGGTACTGATCCTAAATATTTTCGTATCATGTCAATTAGTGCTACTTCGATTTTTTTCTGATTGGTTACATTGAATAAATGTTGAAGATCAATGTCATTCATATTAATGATTTTTTTGTAGATGTCGATTGCGATGTCGTATTCACGATTAAAAAATGATAAAAAATCGTACTCTTTAAAAGTAGAATAATCAATGCTGCTAATATCTATTGAATCTAATAGAGTAACTAAAAATTTTCTTTTTAATAACAAAGTACTGTCGAGATAAATAGATTTAAACCCAAAAACTCTATAGAGTAATAAAAAATATATATTATAATGATTAAGCTTATCAACTATAATTAGTTTATTCATTCGCTTGGTCATTATCGGTCCTTTAAAAACTCATCACTTAGCATTCCATATTCAACTATATTGGCAAAGCTGCCGTTTTTAAAAAGAGCTTCACGTCTAACTCCTTCTTGGCGCATTCCGAGCTTCAGCGCTAACTTTTGCATACCGATATTCTCCGAATGGGTGCCGCAGTAAAGACGATGGAGCTTCAGATACTCAAATGCATACTCAATAAGTAATAACGCGGCTTCATACCCAATCCCCTGACCGTATACCTCTTTTTCACCGATCAAAATCGCTAATTCAGCATTACGGTTTTTGAGTGAAATCTGCTGCAACGCGATATTCCCGATATGCCGATCATTCTCAATCATGCAGATAGCAAAAACGTTAGAATTTGGATTGTTTTGAACGCTATGAATGTATTCTGCAGCCATTTCTCGTGTGTATAAGTTATCGCCGTGGGAATTGTATTGACAGACAATCGGATCATTTAGCCAATTTGGATAATCACCCTCCGTATCAATGAGTTCCAACGGCCTTAAATAAAGACGATTTCCGACCAGTCTCATAAAAGTTCCGCTTTGTTTTCCCATACTTTTACAAATGCTCGTACCACATCATCCATATCCGCTTTGCTCATCCCCGGACGCATAAATTCATGGGTGATGAGACGATTAAAATGCATCTCTTCGGTTATCGGACAGAGCCCTTTCGGATAGGTCACCTCACTGAGGCTAAACGGATAGCCATCCCGTCCAAATGCGATCTTCTCCTGATAGAGAGGCTGAAGATAGAGCGGTTTGACATAGCCGTAACTGAGCAGCACTACCGATTCTTCGCGTAACAGCGTCGGAGGGAGTTCCGCTTTTACCGCATCGATAAAACGATTGCGGTGCATTTGCGCGATCTCGGCATCAAACTGCAACGGATGAACGTAAAAAGCATGCTTGGCTCCCTCACGAATTTTGGTCGGTTTTATGCAGGGGATTTGTGCCAATTTTTCATTTAAATACGCTGTATTTTCTAATCGTTGCTCCAGCAACAAAGGGAGTTTTTTGAGCTGGCACCGAGCAATAGAGGCTTCAATCTCGGTCATCCGATAGTTATACCCCACCATGTTGATGAGTTCCGATTTATCTTTTATTCCCCGTGCGGAGAGAACCGCTTCGGCATGGTTGCGGATCAGACGGATTTTATCGGCTAGGACATCGTCATCGGTAACGATAATTCCCCCTTCACCGCTGTGGATATGTTTGTGGTAGTTTAGCGAATAGACACCGATGTCACCGAGCGTCCCCGCGTATTTACCGCCCAGCATCGCACCGGGTGCTTGCGCCGTATCTTCGATGACCAAGAGATTGTGTTTTTTCGCTAACGTATTGATCGCCTCGGCATCGTAAGGCTGTCCGAAAATATCGACGACAATAATCGCTTTGGTTTTTTTGGTGATCTTGGCTTCGATACTTTTGACATCCAAACAATAAAAATCCTCTTCGATGTCGGCAAAAATGGGAATAGCACCGTACACGAGAGCAGCGGTTGCCGATGCGCTCATCGTATATGCACTGACGATAACCTCATCTCCCGGACTTATCCCGCAGGCTCCGATCGAAGCATACAATCCCGATGTCGCGGAGTTGACACTGATTGCATGTTTAACACCGAAATATTCAGCCCATTCCGATTCAAGAGCACGTACTTCAGGACCGCCGAAAAAGTCATCATGCCATGTCCCTAAAAAGGTGGAGAGTTTACCGCTGCGCAATACACGAAGGACTGCCTCTTCTTCCTCTGCACCGATCGTGTTATAGGCGGGGAACGGAGTCGTACGGAGTTTTTCTCCACCGTTTATGGAAAGTTTCTTCATGGATATACCTTGGCGAGAGTTTGAAAAATAATTTTATGAATATGGAAATGCTCATTCAGAATTTTCTTGCATATCTCTTTACTTCTATGAAGTAAAAACTCCACGGAGTCATAGGCATAGTTGGATAAATTTGTCGTAATGCTCTCATGTAGAGCAAGGGAAAAATAGCCCTCATAGGTGGAGGGAACACGTGAATATATCTCGATTTTATCTCCCCCCTCTAAAATCTTTATCATTCCATTCTCAAACCAAAAGGTTATCTCAAATAGAGAATAAGGGGGATCGCTGAGGACCGAAATGGCTCCATTGCCATGTTTGAGAGAAACCCCGAAGTCTCCGCATAGATCATTATGGCAAAAGGTTGCACGAAACGGTTTTATAGAGATCAAATTTCCTAAAAAATGGCTCAATACGGCTAACATGTGTGAACCGTTATGGAGCAGCCCTTTGGTACATACCCCTTGAAACCCCAGAGATTTTCCAAACTCTCCCTTTTGAATCCGATCGGCAAGATTGATAAAGGCCGGATTGTATCGTCGAATAAAATGGATGAGTATTTTTTTATCGCTGTGCATTAAAAGTGTTGAAAGCGAAGAGAGTTCCTCATGGGTAGCAACTATAGGTTTTTCACACAACAACATGGGACAATCATTGCGTTGCAGTAATGTAGTTAGATCATAAAAGTGAGATTTAGTCGGTGAAGAGATAGAGACGACATCGTAATGCTCATCGGAACTAATCTCATCAATAGAGGTATAACGCTGTACCTCTCCCCACCGCTCCATAAACGCGAAAACATTGAGCTCTGAGGGTTCACAGATCGCATAAAGCTGCGTATCCGGATGCTTTTTATAAGCGTGTGCATGACTCGCAACCGCTTTTGATGTCGGAGAATCGATAAGTCCGCCGATACTTCCGGCGCCGATGATCAGTGCTTTATACATTTCGCTCTTTTGCATATATCGTTTTTAGAAATAAAGCAAAATCCATACCGAAATCATCACTACTCAAAGGTAAAGCAGTAAGGAGTTTAGATGGGATTTTTGATAGAGAACGAACTTGCTGATTACTCGGAAGCGGGAGTAAAAATTCTCTGTTTTTCGAGGGGAGATACGAGAGGACAGGACGCCCTAAAAGTGCCGCGATATAAAGTGCCATTGTATCGAATCCGATGATCATTTTGGCACTCAAAAGCTGATCGGTTAGCTCACAGACCACCGCATCATTGATTTGAACCCGAATATGGGGATAGGCTTTAAGGATTTTTTTATACCCCGATCCCTTGTCACTGGGGTGCAGGCGAATCGTGAGCCCCGCACACCCAAACTGCTCAAAATTTTTCAATATTTCCTCTAGGGCGCTGTATTGGGTAAATCCCCAGTAATTTTCATCACCGTAGGTACGCAATGCCACTGCATCGGTCGGTTCGCTCAAAAAGAGGAGATTGTTGTTGGGGTGAGCCTCTTTTTGACGTGCCTGAGCAATCGTATCCCGCAGATAAAAGTTTTTAAATCCTACAGGATTGGGAAGATTGAACGATTCCGCAAGAAAAAGGGCTTTTGAATCTGAAACCGCCGTAAAATCCCCTAAATTCTTTTCCCAACCGACATCGGGAAATCCGAACCGCTCCCGATAGTTGCTCCAATGATCCAAAAAAGCGACCGTAGGGATACCGTGTTCTGTGCAAAAGGTGACATACGGACGCTCAATCCTTTCTTGCCATCCGGTTCCGAATAGCAACACATCGGGCTGAAGAGCACAAAGCTGTTGCTCGGGATCACCGATAGCGCTAAAGGGAAGATTATACCGCTCGCAAAGTCGTCCCATAGGACTTTGCGCTATCGCAAAAATATGCCATCTGGCGAGATCGAAATACTCACGAATGAGTGCGCACAGTATCTCAGAACTCCCCGCATCATGGGATACGACGGCGATCGTCATAGGATATGATCCCATTGCATTGGTGTTCCTTTAGAAATATCCTCTTTGAATTTTTTTCCTATAATCTCTTTGAGATGTTTGGGTGGCAACCCGAATCCGGGACGGACGGATCGGACGTTTGTGGCACTGATTGTTTCACCCGCTTTAACATCTTCTGCGATAAACAAACTGCGCGAGAACTCCCGCGATTTCAAACTCTTCGGACTTAACTCGTAGGTTACTTTCCCCAAAAGTTTTTCACAGTCGCGCACTGTATCAACCATCATTTTAAATTCCTGCGGGTTCAGACTAAACGCGCTGTCCGCTCCCCCCATGTCACGATCAAGGATAAAATGTTTTTCGATCACCCGTGCTCCCAAAGCAACTGCCGCAACAGGGGCAGCCAAACTCATCGTATGATCGGAGAGCCCTATATTCACCCCGAATCTGCTTTGCATATCGCTAATCGTGAGGAGATTCATCTCCTCTAATGCGGCAGGATAAGCGGAGGTGCATTTGAGTAACGTAATCTGATCGTTCCCCACGCGTCGGCACGCGTCCAAAGCGTCTTCGATGTCGCGCAGTGTCGCGATGCCGGTAGAGATGATGATCGGTTTTCCCTTGGCGGCCGCATACTCGATGAGAGGTATATCGGTGATCTCAAAACTGGCGATTTTATAAGCCGGAACATCCAGATTACCCAGAAAATCGACGGAACTTTGATCAAACGGAGAGGAAAATGCCTCCATTCCAAGACTTTTGGCATGATCAAACAAAATCGGATGCCACTCCCATGGAGTCATCGCTTCGGCATAGAGATCGTGAAATTTCCGTTTGTCCCACAGTGTCCCCTGTGAAATCGTAAACATCTCGCTGTCGCAATCGAGGGTAATTGTGTCGGGGGTATAGGTTTGCAATTTCACTGCATCTGCCCCTGATTCTTTCATCGCATCAATCGTTTTTAGAGCCGTATCGAGTGAGCCGTTGTGGTTAGCGGAGAGTTCGGCAATGATAAATACTTTTTCCTCCGTATTATGATGCCCTATCTTCATTTTCTTCGCTCCATGATAATCATCTCTCTTCCCTTATAAACAGTTCGCTCTGTCTCTGTAAAATCGAATTTTTGGTACAAACGTTTAGCCCGCTTGTTGTCGGCGAAAACTGCCGCGATCAGCATCTTCACCTCAAGCGTTGAAAAGCCATACTCGACCAAGGCATTCATCAATGCTTCGCCGACTCCGTGCATATCAGGGTTGGCATAAATTCCGATTTCTGCAGAGTTTTGAGTAATATCGGTAAAATCGATTACTCCGATCGATTCACCCTCTCGCTGAACTAAAAAATAGCGTTTTTCCGCTCTGTTTTTTAGAGATTCAACAAACTGCAGATGATTTTCCATCGAAATCTCATCCGATTGCAGCATCCAGCATCTAATATTGGAATGGTTACGCCATGCTAACACCATTGCTAGATGCTGCGTATCAAGCGTTGTAAAATCGAGCAATTGCACTTGCATCCCACTTCTTTAACACGACATACCCCTCTTTTTCTAAATACGTGAACATATCCTCTTGATTAGCGGCTGTTTGTACTGCGATAAAGGGGATATCCATAAACAACACCTCATGCACCATGACGCTGGGGGTGATGATCGCTAAACGGCTTTGATGGAGGAGTTGTGCGATCCGTTTGGAATCAATCTCAAGCATCACATTTTTTTTCGTTTGGATAAAGGTTTTGAGCTTTTCCAAGTGAGTGTTCCCCGATGTCGTCACGACACAGACACTCGTGTCATCGCTTAGGGTTGAGAGTATCTCAATCGTCGCATTGGTCGGATCGGTTCCCCCCATCGCAATAAAAAAATCAAAACATTTTTCTCTCTTGATCTGTTTTTCAGTTTTAAACTCATTGCGTATCAGTGTGTACTCTGCACCGCAGTGAAGGATACAATGAGGCGGAACCAGTCCGTTATATCGATTTTTATCCGCCGAGATATTATGATTAAGGAGGATGTCGCAATGATGGGTTGCATAGGTATCGTCAAATGAGATAATCCTCACCCCCGTTTCATCTTTGACTTTTTTTTCATACGCTTCATCGATACCATAGTGATCGAACACTACCCCATCGATAGTGTGTTCCCGAATAAGCGCTATCAGTTCATCCGGATCATTCGAAGTTAGGAGGTGGACGGGATAGGGGATTTGATCGATGATATTGCCGCTCAAATTTTGGCAAGCAAACATGACGGTATCCTCAGCACGTTGAGCGGCGAACACCAAATCGCGCATAATGTGACCTAATCCGATAGCGCTCGAAGAGTCAGCACGGATAAGGAGGTTCATAGTACTTGGAGCACTTTGTGCATCAACTCGGCGCGCGTCCAGTCCTCTAACGTATCGATGTCCTGAACAAGATGGCGCGGTAAAACAATCGTTGTCGCCGCATCGGAGAAAATTGCTTTTCCCTCCAGCCATGCTTCACGAGTTCCCCAATAAAATTGCCCCACATCGTGATACGCTTCTTCGAGATCTTGAGAGCGCGTTGCGAAATGTTCCGGATAAAACATTTCGATATTTCCTTGCTCGTCACGCTTCACCCCACGCTGAATCGGAAACGGGAACGTCGTAACAGGAAAAGCATACTGTTTATTATGCATGATAAGAGCGTTATAGGAATTTCGAATATCTTCTGCGCGGATAAACGGTGCTGTTGCATAGATACAGCAGGCGTAATCGATAACCGAATCGCTTTGAAGTGTTTGGATGGCGTGAGCGATAACGGGGATGGTCGCGGTGTGATCGTCACTCAGCTCTTTGGGTCGCATAAAAGGGACCTCCGCGCCAAACGCTCTCGCAACTTCCGCGATTTCTTCATCATCCGTCGTTACAACGATACGGTCAAATAGCCCCGATTCCTGAGCTGCTTTGATGCTGTGAGCGATGATGGGGAGTCCGGCAAACGTTTTAATATTTTTTCGGGGTATCCGTTTGCTTCCGCCTCGGGCAGGGATGATCGCAACCGCTTTATCCATTTATCACCTCAAAAAGTGTTTCAATAACATAGGTTTGTTCTGTATAGCTTAATTTAGGATACATCGGAAGCGAAAAGCATTGATCATAATATCTATCCATTATGGGGGTATGCTCATTCCCGTACCCTAATTTTTTATAATAAGGCTGTTTATTGATGGGGATATAGTGAAGCTGGACTCCGATCCCTTTTTCTCTGAGTGTATTAAATAGGTCTGCTTTGGAAAAAGAGAGCTGTGTAAAATCGACTTGGACAACGTAAAGATGGTATGACGACTTTCCGTTATATGTATAGAGCGGCTTGATAACGCTGTTTTTGAAAGCTTCGTCGTATCGCTTTGCTATTTCGATACGCTTTGCGATAAATGCATTTAATTTTTTGAGCTGGGAGAGGCCGAGGGCGCATTGGATATCGGTAATTCTGTAGTTGAACCCCAATTCCCGCATCTCATATTCCCATGGGGCCATCTCGGGAGTTTTGAGGATTCCGTGCGCTCTGAGAACTAAAAGCTTTTCATACATCTCTTTGGAGTTAGTCGTAATGGCACCGCCTTCACCGGTGGTGATATGTTTGACTGGGTGAAATGAAAGGATAGATAAATCGCTGTTCGTACATGATGCTGCTTTGACAGCCCCATCATGAGCGCCGATTGCGTGTGCGCAATCTTCTAAAATCTTAATTCCGTAGGTTTCTCTGAGATATTTCAGCTTCGACTGGTTGAGCATATTTCCGCTAAAAGCGACTGCGTAGAGGGCTGTGATGGAAGGGTCGTTTTTGAGTTCTTGTTCACACAGATCGAGATCGATATTGCCGTCTTCCGCGATATCGACAAAAATCGGTTTTGCACCTACGTATAGAAGGGCATTCGATGTTGCCAAAAATGAGTTTGGGGTTGTAAGTACTTTTTCATCTTTGTTTAATAACACCATGGATGCCAAATGAAGTGCAGCTGTTCCGTTTGCGACGGCTACACAGTAGTCTGCACCGCAATAGAGGGCTAACGCTTCTTCGAATTCCCGGATTTTCGGCCCGGTGGTTAGATAGTCTGAATGGAGAGTCTCCACTGTTGCATCGATGTCTTGCTGATCTATTGATTGTTTACCGTAAGGGATAAACGCCATTAGAGGTACTCTTTTGCCATGAGAAGAAATTCATCATGTGTTAGCCATTCGGTATTGTTTCCGGAATTATATTCAAACCCCTGTTCGACAGGTTTTCCGGTTTCACCTAAAGCATTTTTAGTAAAATCCGACGGCGTGGTGAATTGAATTGTTGGACAGATGACAAAATGATCATGAAACTCAAGGGTTAGATGGCTGTCATCGGCCGGACACATAATCTCATGCAGTTTTTCACCCGGACGGATACCGATGATTTTATGGGGAAGATTCGGCGCCATAGCTAGTGCGAGTTCAGTCATATACATGGACGGGATTTTTGGTATGAAAATTTCACCCCCCTGCATACGGGTAAAATCTTTGAGAACGAAATTGACGCCGTCTTCAAGGGTAATTAAAAAGCGGGTCATTTTTTCATGTGTGATCGGAAGCTCTTTCGCCCCTTCATTGATGAGTTTTTGGAAAAAAGGGACAACGGATCCGCGAGATCCGACGACATTGCCGTATCGTACGACCGAAAAACGTGTACGCCCTTTGCCGACCATGTTATTGGCGGCTACAAAAAGCTTGTCAGATGCCAACTTTGTAGCACCGTAAAGATTGATCGGGTTTGCCGCCTTATCCGTCGAGAGTGCCATAACCTTTTCCACATTGTTGGCAATAGCGGCTTTGATCACATTTTCAGCCCCGTGGATATTGGTTTTGATACATTCCATCGGATTATACTCGGCAGCGGGGACTTGCTTTTGAGCGGCGGCATGGATAACGTAATCGACATCGCGCATCGCTTCTTTTAGGCGTTCTCCATCGCGTACGTCGCCGATAAAATAACGCATACATGAAGCATTATAGATTTGTGCCATTTCAAATTGTTTCAGTTCATCGCGTGAATAAATAATAATCTTATTCGGATTAAACTTTTGAAGCAAAATCTCAGTATATTTTTTACCGAAGCTTCCCGTCCCGCCTGTGATTAGAATATTTTTATTATCAAACACTTACAATTTTTCCTTTATCTACCCGATAGACCTTGTCGCATTTGCGTATCGTGCTTAGTCTATGTGCAATAATAATCAACGTTTTATCTTCTGCAAGTTTATAGACTTCTTCCATTATCTTAGCCTCTGTTGCCTCATCTAGAGCTGAAGTGGCTTCATCGAGTACCAAAATATCCGGATTTTGATACAATGCTCTTGCTATGGCTATCCTTTGTTTCTGCCCCCCTGAGAGCATAACGCCGTTTTCGCCGACATAAGTGTGAATGCCGTCTTTTTCTTTTAAGAAATCCCAAATATTTGCTTTCATTAATATTTCAACGGTTTTCTTTTCGTCAATCTCTAATCCGAATGCAACGTTCTCAGCCACCGTACCGTCAAACAAATAAACGGACTGCGGTATGTATCCAAAGTGCTGTCTCCAGCTGTTAAGGTTCTCTTCCGTTATTTTTTTACCGTCAATGAGAATTTCCCCTGACGTAACGACATGCAGCCCCATGATGATGTCTACCAGCGTAGACTTGCCGCTGCCGCTCTCTCCGATGAACGCAATCTTTTCATTTTTTCTGAGGTCTAAATTCAAATGTGTAATAACATTTTTTTCATCGTAGGCAAACGATATATTCTTCAATTCGATAACATCTTTAAAATCAATTTTTTCATCCCCGATTTTTTCTGTTTCAATCATTTTTTCGATATAGATGATTTCGAGCGATTTGTAATAAAATAAAATTTGGTTATAGCTTAAGAGGATTCTCGTAACGGACGGCAAAAGCCGGTACAAACCCAAAACAAAAATGGTAATAAGACCGAAATAGTTGGAAATATTATTATGGGTCGAATAGAGTATGAATAAAATAATGACGACAATAATACTAAACGCTATGGCTTCAAAGATCAGTCGCGGAAACTGCTGAAATGAGCCGCTTATTTTATTGGCATTGGTATAATGTCTGCTTGCTATTTCAAATTCATCCAATTCAGTGTCAGAGTTTTTCAATTTAATAATTTTGATATTACTGAACGTTTTATTTAAGATTTCGTAAAATATTTTTTGATACTGCTCTCTTACGACCCCTTTTTCTTTGATCATCTTTGAAATGGTTTTGACAATCAATAGGCTCAAAATCAACACAAAAACGGTAATAATCAGTGCGATTTTATAATTGACATACAGCAGAACGGAATAAATCAACAAAAGGACAAGGGATTCGCTCAGGAGAATAAGAAAAGCTCGAAAGAGATCCGTAAGGTATGCCGCTTCCGTAACAATAATTTTTGTGAGCGAAGAGGAATTGTATTTGATGAAATTCTTATAGGGCATTTTCAAATAATTTCTGAATAATTTGTTGATGACCTCATAATAGGTTATTTGTGAGAAGCTCATAATTTTATGGATATACAATCCGTTCAGAAAAGCTCTCGCTAGGTAAAAAAAGACAATGGCATAGCCCAGAAAAATGATGAAAGCAAGGGGACGTTCAAATCCTAAAAACTGGTACAGATATTTGTAATAATGATTGCTCTCAACCAATGTAAAATTATTCGCTAGCGAAATATACGGCATTAGAATGGTTACGCCGACGGTTTCGATTAATGCTATGAGAAGGGTAAATAGGAACAGATAGATCAATCTGCTTTTGTCTTTACTGTCTAAAACAAAATTCAATTGATAGATAAATTCTTTCACTCAGTTCCTTCTTCCCAATATGCAGAACAATTCTCTACAACGGCCAAAAAGCCGCTTTTTCATTTAATGCAACGTATTTACGTTTGTAGATGCGGACATTGTCAGATGTAAGGACTATATTTTATCATAATCCGTTCTACTGCACGAAGAGAACCGTTTATCGCCCTGTGTTGCATGTCATATTGCAGGCAAATTATCGTTTGAATTATTTTTCAGGAAATATTGGGCAACGATTTCCCATGTCTTGCCTTCTCTGTCAGAATGGGCCAAGTCTTTTATATACCGGCTCAAATACGAGGTATAAATTTCATGATCCACGGAAGTGCTTAGGCTGTTTACGTCATCGATCTCATCTATTAATACTACGTCACGATTCAGTTTATTTGCGAATTCTTTAATAAAATCTCCGAATAGATAATTGATCTCATGTAAAGAAACAAAGATGACGGGTTTGAAATGCAAAATAGCAAAATGTATAGAGGTACTAAAATGCCCGATACAGAACTCGGCATATTGTACCAATTGATTTGTTTTTCCCTGAATACAGGTTCGATTGTTAAAAGGGTTAAATGACGCATAGTGTGCACTTGGATGGGAAGCGATAATAACCTTTAGACCGTATCTGGATTCTAACTGGTCAAAAAAACGGTTGAGTTTCTGATAATAGATTGATGCATTTGCTTTCAAAAACGCTTCGCATCCCGTAAACTGCTCATCAGGGTGGTACGGAAGGTTTTCATCTAAAAAAACAGCGTATTTCCCTTCGACTAAAGACGGAAATTCTTTTTGTGAAATAAAAATATCATAATCCAGCGTGTGGGCGTAAATATATTTTGTTTGGCTCCCTATGCCGCTGCATTTGCGGCCTTCCGTCCCACCTATCAGCACATAATCATTGGGTTTGACTTTATGCTTATTGGCGAAATAATAGACTCTTTGATATATATTTTTAAAACTGAAGGTCGAGAAAAAATATCTCATTTTATAAATGAAACTTTGCCGATTAATGGATATCGGCAAAATATTGGTGTTAATCAACAGAGTTTGGACGCCATATCGAGATAAAATCAAATTGATTTTTAGTAGTTTCGAGCTTTCTCCATAAGCTTTAACATACAGGGCATTACGGCTGTTCATCGATACATAGTGCTCAAACATGGCAAAAGAGTCTACGTATACAACGTTTATCTTATCGAAAGATGCCTCTTCATCTGTAAAAAATAAACGTGAAAGCGATACGATTTCGACTTCGAATCCGTTTTTTTTCAAAATATCTATGCCGAACCGATCATAATCCCTTTCGCTAAACGGCTTTAAATAAATAAATATAAGTTTATTGATTTGCATAATTTATTGAAATTTTTTGATGCACGTACGAAAGGAATCATTGTCCGATAGGAGATAAATGGAGGTGTTCCCGTAATTATCATGGGTCGCTACTCCAAGTTTTTCTATCTGGTTTAGATTAATGGTATCGTCATCAAAAACATAACTCCATTCCAATCCTCCGTGATAATCTAAATTTTCATGGATGTATCTCTTATCCTTGGTTTTGAAACAAAAATAGGGCTGAGGTCCCCATATAGCTTTATCTGCCGTAATTTGGATTTTGTTTTTATCAAAAGTAATATCCAGATTGGTCGGCGGTTCGTAATTGAGACTTTCAATGCTTCTAACGGCATCCACGGCATTGGAGTGTTTGATTTTTACATCGGGATATTGTTTTTGGATCTCTCTTACCCTATTCATGAAGTGGTGAATATCGCTTCTCATTTCTCTTTCATCGTGATTCGTGATAGAGAGTATAGTGTTTTTTCCGTTATTGACCTGTTCAAATGCTTTTTTGATCTCTTCATCGTTGATCTCGCGTAAACGTGAACCTAGATTCAAGCAGCGGGCCAGGTATCGCTTCATATTGCCTGTTTTCTGGTAATCGTAAAAATCAGGATGATAGACTCCCCATTCGCTCGGGGCTCTTCTCCAATCCCCATATCTTCCGCCGCTGATATCTTTTTGTTTTTTATCTTCTTCTTTTTCAGGCATCCCCTGATTGCCGTAATCAAAAGGGATCCATTGTTCTAAAAACAAATTAATGTCTACTCTTTCAGTATGGGCGCCCGGTCTGTAGGCGACAGGAAAATCAAGTTTATCGATAATTCTGCGACTTAATACTTGGAGATGATGATTCGAAAAACTGAAATTATTCGATGTTTTGTGCGCTTCATAAAAAAAAGGGGTTGAGTGGTAATGCCAATAGAGTTTGTCTTCCACACGCTTTAAACGTATTTTTTCTTGATAATATTCATAGATAGAGTGATAGCCTAATGCGCGTCTGCGCGGATTCGCATTTTCAAAACCGACATGGTCCAAAATAAACCAGTTGAATTGATAGCCTTGCCCGTAATCGTCTTTGTATCGGGCTCTCCACGATGAATCCATCAGTTCATCTACCATTTCCGTGACTTCGGACCATGTGGTTTTATATTTCAGACGTTCCGGCGACAAAAAGTTCATGACGTCTTGTTTGAGATGTTCAGGAATGTCTTGGCCTTTTTGCAATTCGGACAATTTTTCCGGTGTAAGATCTTGGTAGGTTAATCCGAACGTTTTCTCTAATCGTTCAGACGTCGCGTCCAAAGATTCATAAAGAGGCCCTTCTGTATCTACACAATGTACAATGTATAATATTTTATCCATCTATTCTCCGTTATAGTAAAACTGTTCTGTAGTCTGCATTTAAATACACATCTTGATCGCTGTCCGCTTTTGTCGCATAGATATCGTCAAAGCCAAAAGGGATATCGGTATTGTTGTTTAACACAAAATTAATACTTCTTCTTTCTCTGAGTTCAAGCGGCTGAAACAGCATGGGAATATCGTATTGTTTATGGCTTCGGATCGAAATAAACGGTTCGGGACATATTCTTTCTGCAACCGTATAGGATATGCAGTAAAAATCGGCAAAGATGACGTCATTTTGATGGCAAAACGTTATGATCGAGTCTAACAAGGTCTTCTCATGACCTTTGACCGGCATCAAATCGACGATTCTCGCTATTTTATGCGTAGAATTTTTAACGGTTTCTATCCGTAAAACGGCTATGCCGGATTCAGCGGCCGAATCAAAACTGATGACATGGTACTTAAGATACGGATGGTCAAAAAAACGCCATTGCAGATAATCAAGACCTTTGTAGGAAGTGACTTTCGTATTGTTCAGCAAATTAATCCAATAACTTTCCGAAATCGTCTCTATAGAGGTGTGGAGAACAAAAGACTTTTGAGGATTTTTAACAATATTGGATTTGATAAATGCTTCATTGCGGCTGTTTGAAAAAAGCGTTAAACATTTTTCTTCATCCAAAAAGGCGATTTTTCTCTCTATTTCATCATTGAGCGAAAAATTCATATCCTGATACGCTTTGAGCGAGTACGAATTGTACCCATACCCGCAATATATCTCTACGGAATCATTGACTTTTTTGACAAGTCTGCGCCCAAGTCCTTTGATCTTGGAGTTATTCAGCCATTCTATATCCCACAGTGCACTGTGTTCTTTTCCGTCATAATAGAATTTCCAGGGTAGATAGGCATCAATCGCCATGATTTGACTGCCTTTAAAGGCGGCTAAAATAGAGTAGCCTTCGTTTTCTTTTTGAAATACGGAATTTTTATATTGCCACTCTATAAATTTTATGTCCGAGCCGTAATAGTTTTGTCCGAAAAAATCTTTGAGTATGCCGATATATTGCTCTATGTCTGTCTCTTCCAAACGTCTAAAGGTCAGGTCGTTATCGATTTCAGTCATCTTTACCATCTAAATATTTAGCTACGATATACCCGTTTTCATCTATGTACGCTTGGTCGGCCGGCAAGGTATAGGTTGAATTCCATTGCTGTCGTTCTTCGACTTTGTAATTCGTTTGTATATGGAAAAAATCTTTTTCATCTTTTTTGATGATAGCGCCATCATAGAGTACAACTTTTCCGACATAGGTCATTAATGCATACATCGGTTTGCATCGTCCGGAAATTTTCCCGCTGCTTGTCAATTCTTTGATCAGTTTGAGCCCTTTGTGGACGGATGTTCGCAGGTGGTTTGTTCCTTTCATCGGAATCGAATGGAACAAATAGTGAGCCTCTATGTTGAGATATCTAATAGAGTCATAGAGATCGATCAGGCTATCAATATCGTCATTGACCCCCTTTAGCAAAACGTTTTGGCTGTAAAGCTTTACACCCGATAAGTGCAGTTTTCTTAAGACGTTCAAGGTTTCCGGTTGCAGTTCGATGGTATGGTTTATCTGCACGGCTATTTCGATCGTCAAACGGTCTTTATAGGCATCGAAGAAAGAATAGATGTCTTTTCCCATGCCGAACGGATTCTGTACCGGTAAACGGGTTCCTATTCTGATTATTCTGATGTTTTCGGCCCGTGACGCTATCTCAGAAATAAGATATTTGAGTATCTTCGGAACGACCAGAGGGTCGCCACCCGTCACTAATATCTCTTTAAGATTTTCATCATTCGCACAATAGGTTACGACTTTGTCGACATCACTTTCTGTGAGCTGATTGGTCTCATAATTTGCTCGCAAGCAATAACGGCAATGGGCTGCACATACCATTGTAATATCAACGACAAGCTGCCGTTTATATAATCTTTCTATCCCTTTGGGCAAACCTTCGCCTTCAATAACGACAGCTTCATAATGCTTTAAATTTGTTTCTTCCTGTACTTCTTCTTCTTTAGGCGAATAGACGTATTGGTTATATAAGGCTAAATATTCTTTTGAGGTTTCCCCATACTGCGACTTTACATCTTCCATCAAATCCATTAGGTAGGAAGAAACTTTTTCTTTAAATACACCACCGACCAGGCCAGCCATTATACGTCTCTTTTCACAATTTTTTTTGCAGGAACCCCAGCATATGTCATTCCGCTTTCTATATCGGTAATAACCGCGGATCCGGATCCGATTTTTACGTCATTTCCAATGACCAGATTCTCTTTTATGGATGCGTTCATTCCTAAAAAACAATTAGCTCCGATTTTTGCACCGGCACCTATAACGCATCCTGATACAATCTGTGTATTCGTATCGACGATACAGCTGTTGCCTACTTGTACCAAATCATCGATTTTGACACCGGTTTTTATGAGCGTTTTGTTAAGGGTTGCTTTTTCGATAACAGAATTGGAACCTATCCAGACATTATTCTCTATCACTATTTTCCCTATTTGAGGGATATGCAGCAATTTATTCTGATCTTGAATAAAGTTAAATCCTTCTGACCCGATAATGGAACCGTCTTTGATAAAACAGTTTCTCCCGATGGAGACATTACTGTTGATAATAACATTTTTCCCGATGTAGGTGCTATCTCCGATATCCACATTGCTGCCGACAAATGAGTTGGCACCTATATTGATATTGACTCCCAAGACGGCATTGTCGGAAATTTTTGAGGTCGGATCAATACCGTATTGTTCAGGTTCGACAAAAAACTCATTAACAACTGTATAAAAACTTAACTCCGGATTCTTGCATCTAATGTAAGAAAGCTTATGATTATGTATAACGTAATCTTCGGTACACAGTATCAGGCATTCAGCTGCGTCAGGTGAGATTTTTTCATTATTCATGAGATACGTGAAACTGTTTTCAACTACATTTTCGGGAGAAACGAATTGGCTGATTTCTATATCTTTTCCGATTGACTCAGCCCCTAAATAGGCTGCAATATCACTTACCAATAAAGTGTTTATTTTTATTTCAAACATTTAAGCCCCTATACTTTGTTAACGAGTTTGATTTTATTCCCATCCTGTTTAATCTGATCTACAACCTCAATGATAGGAGTCACGTAAAAAATATCTTTGATTTCATTTACTAATGTTTCAAGAACTTCTTCGTGATTATCTCCATTCTTTTCAAGGATTAGCTTAAAGGTTTGAAGTGGCACGATATCTTCAATTTCTATTTTAAAATTGATTGAAAATTGGTTATATTTTGCGATGATCGGTCTGAGTGAATCCGGATAAAAATTAATTCCTTTGATTGTAAGCATATTATCGGCTCTTCCGGTAACTTTAAACCTAAAGCTCTCTTCCCCGCATTCGCATTGATCGGTTGATGTTATTTCGATTACATCACCCGTTCTATATCGGATAAGGGGCTGCGATTCTTTGAATAAGGTGGTTACAACCAATTCTCCGACAGCACCTTGCACAAGTTTAACAGGCATTAAGTTGGCATCTATCAGTTCAACATGCAGAAAACCGCTGGCTATAAAATGCAAGTTTTCTTTCATACGGCATTCTGAACCCAATATACTTATTACATCCGACATGCCGTAATTTGCATTGATAGCCTCAAGTCCCCATTCTTCTTCGATACGTTGTCTGAATTGTTTGTTCTGAAGTCCGCTTTCACCTCCGAAAAAACCTTTTTTTATCCCCAGTTCTTTAGGTCCTTTTGAAAATTTTTCCTTCAAAACCCTTTTTATAACATCCAGATATGACGGCGTACAATGCAATGAGGGTTCTTCGAGGTCTAAAAGGAGCGCTATCAAATTTTCGGTATTTCCGACTCCGTAGGGTATCACGCATCCGCCCGCTTTTTCAATACTTAAATGGTCGGTAAAGCCACCCATCCACATAGAGTAATTCATACAGTTTATAATGATGTCGTTTTCTTTTACTCCGGCTGCTTTGAACGCTTTTGCCCCGACTTCATGGACAATTTCGACATCTTTTGGCGTCAATGTCAGCAATAGCGGCTTTGCCGTTGTTCCTGAAGTCCTGTGAATTCGTTGTAAATTTTCTCTTTTAACAGCCAGATTCAGACCGAAAGGGGGATGTTTTTTTTGATCTTCTAATAAATCAAGTTTGGATATAAACGGTATTTCTTCAAAAGAATTGAATTTATTGATATCGTACAGCCTTTGATAAAAAGGACTTCTATTCCAAATTTCAATCGCATTTTGCATTGGCATTTTTTTTTCCTAAGATAGCACTGGCTAGATTTAAGTGGTGGTATTCGTCAATATCGATGCCTCTTTCATAAGGCATGACATAAAAAGAGGCATTATTCTTTTCAATAAACTTTTTTTCTTTTTTAAAAAATTTTACATCGGTCAAATAAATTGCACCGTTGATATAATAAAATTTTTTCTTGTAATCTTGTCTTCGGGTCGCGGCAAGCGGTTCTTCCGCCAAATATGACCAATCCTCGGAATCAATATTTTGAACGCACTCGTATGGATGCTCTGTCATTTCATGGACACTGACCAAACAATTGTGCTTATTTTCTTCAAACAATCTGATAGCGCCGTCGATATCGTCACTCGTCCGTAAGGGGGAGGTCGGCTGTAATAATAAAATGGCGTCGGGAAAATAGTTTTCTTTCTCTTCCAGCCATGTAATAGCGTCAATGATCGTGTCAGCGGTCGAACTATGATCATCAGCCAGATGGTGAGGCCGTATATAGTCGGTTTCCACACCTAGGTTTTTTGCGACAGTGATAATGTCATTATCATCGCTCGATAAGAAAATTTTATCGATAAATTTACTCTTCTTCGCTGCGTCTATTGTATATTGGATCAGGGGTTTTCCGTGCAGCGGAATGATGTTTTTTTTAGGTATCCCTTTGGAGCCGCCACGTGCCGGAATAATAGCCAAAATTTTCATTTCATAATTCTTTTGCAATTTTCAGGAGCTTAGCCGCGATATTGTTAATCTGCTCGTTGGTCATATTGACCATAACGGGCAGTGCGATGGAACGGGATAAAATCTCATCGGACTTCTTCCAGTGATTAAGGCCGTCATTGTAGAAGTTATATTCCCTGAACATATGTCCCCAGTGTTTGGCAAAATGCCATTTTATGGCATCGGGTAAATTTTTGGTTGCCAACCCTTCTTCCGCCATCCGTTTGACAAAATATTCGGCCTGTTCGTTTGTATCCAGAAAAAAAACGATACTGTCTCCGATGTCTCCTTCCGGATCGGGAATCGTTCTGAATTCAAAACCGATATCTTTGATTAATTCAAGGAGCAGAATCTGATTCTTTTTTTGCCGTTCCAGGATCATATCCAGCTTTTTAAATTGGGCTAGGGCGAATGCGGCCTGCAGCTCGCTCATTCGGTAGTTAAATCCTGTACAAAGGGCGTCTTCGCGACCTCTGCCTACGGTTGGGCTGTATTCATGACCGTGATCGTGATAAGCTCTGGCGGTGACAAATTTATTATCGTCGTTCGTGACGACCATTCCGCCTTCCCCGCAGATGACCGTTTTTCCGCCGTCAAAGCTGTAGGTTCCGATATCTCCGATCGTCCCTAAATAGTGTCCGTTGAACTTCCCTCCCAACCCTTGCGCCGTATCTTCTAGGATTAGGATATTGTGTTGACGCGCTATGGAGACGATTTCATCCATCTGTGCCGTGACACCCAGCATGTGTACCGGGATTACCGCTTTGGTCTTTGCCGTGATTGCCGCTTCAAAACTTTTCGGACACATATTGAGGGTGTGATCAATATCGACGATGACCGGCTTTGCCCCCACTTCCAATATAGCTTCGACCGTCGCAACAAAGGTAAAGGATTGTGTTATCACTTCATCGCCGGGTTTAACCCCTAAAGCTTTTAATGCGACTTTTAGGGCGGCAGATCCGGACGAGACCGCTTGCGCATAGCGGGTTCCTACTTTGTTCGCCACCTCTTTTTCCAGGTCGCGTACTCTGAAAATATGATTTCTAAGTGCATCAAACCCGTGTGCGAAAACAACGCCGTTGCTTTGCTCAAATATTTCATTAATGGCGTCTTGTTCTTCTTTCCCGACTAATTCAAACCCTGGCATTATTTCTCTCTCTTTTTCAACATAGCTAAAAGCACCTTGTCTTTATGGTCATGACTTACCAGTTTGTTGACAAACTCAAATCGTGTGTTTTTCTCAATAAAAGCCTCAAATCCTTCGATCCCGTCAATGTGCTCTTTACCGAATTTTTGCTCATCCGGGAAATATTGATGTATAGCCAAAAGCCCATTATCCGAAAGTCCGTTATGTATTTTTGCAAATACATCCTCTAAACCGTCCAATAAATACCAAAGCACTTCAGACATTGTAATCAAATCATATTTGCGCTCGATAGAATCGATTAAAATATTTTTATTTTCAAACGTTATCGCGGAATATTTTGCCGTCGCTTTTTCCACGGCCGTAGGAGAAATTTCCCAGCCGGTAATCTCTCCCCCTTTGTTGTAGTGATAGAGAGAAGCGGTCAGATCTCCCAACCCGCTGCCGATATCTAAAATGGTTGAATAATTTTTATGATGAAAAAGCATTTCGCAAAAAAGTTTATTGTTGAGCGAATCGCAATATTCACCGCATCCCCAAGGATCGTCGATATCTTTATACATGGCTTCAAACTCCCCTCTAAGAGAGAAATTTTCTTTGTCTAGCCAATACTCGGTGCAGGATTTGTATTTCATGGTGCAACATTCTTGGATATAAATTTTTTGGCAAATAGATCAGCGATCAAAACGACGGAGGAGTGAATATTGCTGGCAGCGAATCTATCAAAAATACTGGCATCGCAGACGAATAGCCGTTGTGCCCCTTTTACTTCAAAGTCTGAGTTGATCGCCTTGTCAAGACCGCCGAGTAAATGGTGGCCGCTGTACATCGTGTTTTTGATAAATGTTTCCGGATCTTTGATGATTAACGCTTCATCTATAATTTCAAGAACATAATTATTGAGCGGAGGGCTTTTAAGCAAATCGATTGAATATTTCAAGGCACGTTTCAATATGTCCATATCTTTTTGGGCTGATAGAAAATTCGGATTGACAATAGTGTTTTCGCCCTCTAAAGTAATTCTCCCTTTTGACTCCGGGTGAATCGCATTGATAGAAATCGAAAAGCTGGGTTTGTTGCTTCCGAAAAGATATCCGTTATTCCCGTATCCGTGTCGTGTCGTTTCTGCAAATTGAAGGATTTGAATCCGGGTATCAATCTGTCCGTCATTATCCAGATCTAAATAGGCTGCCGATGTCGCACCCGTACCCCGCATAACTGTCGGTTGCCCCGTAAAATGGTTAAACCCTAATACTAGTTTTTTAAACCAACTGTCATAAACCTCATTCAGAGAATCGATCGGTTCGTTTGCAAAGACATTGACCCTGATATTTGTATGGTCTTGAATTTCACCAATATCCAACTCTTGCGGTAAATACCCATTGGCTTGCGCTTTGAGCATTAAATCGCAACTGCCTATAACGCCGGCTGATACTATTACATAGTCGGAGTCAATGACCCTTTTATCAGTTTTTACCCCACGTACGTTATTGTCTTTATCAAATACGATACTTTCTACTTTTTCCGAAAGAGTGAGTGTGAAGTTTGTTTTTTTTAAAAGGGATAAAACAGAGGTTCTAAAATATTTTTTGACTGTATTTTGTATAGGACCGCACACTTCGCCTTCGCTATACCCCATATCGCCAGACATAATATTTTTTTGGTTGAGGGTTTGAATAAATGCCTCATCAATGATATTTTGAGGGGCAAGCATCAATGAAATTTTATCGCTTTGTTTTATGTCAAAAGAATAGATTTCTTCGTTGCTCCGCATCAATTCATCATAGCTGATGTCAAACTTTTGTAATATTTTTTTCCAAACCGATTCAAATCCAAAAACATGGACCGCACCGTTCATTATTGAAGCGCCGCCGAATAAATTGGACTCGTAAAATGGAATTTTACGGCCGTCAGCCAGTGTAAACTCTCTTTTTGTAACATGGGTCGGTACGATTTTTCTAAACAAGATACCAATCATCAGCGGTACTTTGTACAGCCAAAAGTATTTTTTATATTTGCTTTTTTCAATGATCATGACATCAAAATAGTCTTGTAAACGATTAGCTATCGTCACGCCTGCCGTACCGCCTCCAATGATAATAACTTTTTTTCTGTTTTTTTGCATCTATTCTTATCCTTGTACTTTGAAAAATACTAAACGGTAGACGGCAGGCAATATGCATATAGAATATTTTTCTTTTAAATACATGAATTACCTTTCATTTTTAAGTTCATATTACTATATCTGCTATGACATGTCAAGAATACTTTAGTTTTTGAAAACATTATGATATTCGATATTTGCTTTTTCATAATCGCTGATACGGCCTATATCCAACCAATAATCTTCGATCAGATAAGAGCTACATTGTTTTTGGTCTTCGATGAGAAGATTAAACAGTGCGGGCATATCAAAAAATGTATTTTGAGGTATGTAATCGAAAATTCCCGGCGTCAAGACATAGATCCCCGCATTGACAAAATAACTGTGGCTCGGTTTTTCAACTATGGAGTCAATACTGTTTTCTTCAATGTTGACAACGCCGTAGGGAATCTCATATTCGTATTCTCTGACACACATGGTTGCGGCAGATTGATGTTTATGGTGGAACTCCAAGAGGTGTTCAAAATTAATGTTGGTGAGTAAGTCGCCGTTCATAACGAAAAATGCCTCTTCGGGATGTTTCGTTAATAGGCTTAAAGCTCCGGCGGTACCCATACGGTCTTTTTCATAAACATACTCAAGTTCAATGCCGAATGCGCTGCCGTCACCAAAGTAATCAAGAATGACATCGGATTTATAGTTGACGCACAGAATGAATTTTTGAAAGCCGTATTTTTTGAAATTCTCGATGATCGTATGCAAAATAGGTTTTGTCCCAACCCTTAGCATGGGTTTCGGGGTGTTTTCGGTAAGAGGGCGTAATCTCGTCCCCAGTCCTCCCGCCATGATAATGACGGTATTGTTTTTTATTTTCGGCCGTAAAAGTTCATTGATGTCTTCGATGTCTACGATTTCATTTTTGAAGTTTAAAACGGGGATCTGATAGATTTTCTTTTCAAGCGCTTTTTCAATGATCAATGAATTGTCGTTATTTTCGTAACAGACGATAGGATGACGGTTATAGAGATTTTCTATCGTATCGTCCAAAGTCAGTCCGTTGAGCAAAGCGTTGCGTACGTCGCCGTCGGTAATAGTCCCCAATAAAATATTATTCTCTTCAACCAGGGCGATACGTAAAGCACCTTCTGATATTTTTGTTAACGCTTCGCGAATAGAGGCATTTTGGCGAAGTTTTATTTTTTCAATTTTCTGCATCTATTACCTTTTATCAAAAAAAGTTTTTTTCAGGATGTCATCGAGTGATATGCGAGAAAGGATATCGATGATTTTTTTACTTGCGCCGCCATCGCCGTACGGGTTTTCTACAGTCGGGAGAAGTTTTTGAAACTGTTCAGAGTGAATCTTGGCAAATGCATTGAGAATATCAGATTTAACAGGTTTGCAATCAACGACACTTGCCGCTTTAAGACGCCCCTTTTGCCGATCGCCGATATTGATCGTCGGGACTTTAAAGGATGGAGCTTCGATTAGCCCGCTTGAGCTGTTGCCGACAACGGCATTAACGTACTGCAGTAAAGAAAGATAGCGTAATTGCCCTAATGATGTAAAAGCGGCAGACTTTTCGCTATGGTTGTGAACGTATCGATCGATCATCTCATTAATAATTCTTCCGTTGGTATCCGAATTTGCCTTTGTGAAGATGATGTGCGTATCTTCAAATTGATCAACGGCATCCAAGAGATTTTGAAACTGTTCTTGTGCCGTTTCATGTTCCAGCGTTACCGGGTGAAAAGTGATGAGAAGATTATACTTGTTTAATTTAAAATCTATACTCGCTTCCAGCGCTTCTTTGCTCAGCAAATTCAATTTCTTTATATTGTCGATCCCTAATCCCCCTACATTGAAAACGTGATCGGGATTTTCCCCTAATTGCATAACCCGGTTGCGGTACTCTTCGGCGGCAGTAAAATGCAGATGAGACATTTTGGTTAAGCAGTGGCGCATTGACTCATCAAACGCCCCTTCGGTCGTTTCCCCGCCGTGCAAATGCGCTATGGGAATACGGGAAATCATAGCCGCCGATGCGGCGGCAAAGATTTCATATCTGTCTCCGAGAAGAATAAGCAAGTCGGGTTTCATATCATCGTAGGCTTCGGCAAAAGATATTTGGGCCAATCCCATCGATTTTGAAATTCCGACAGGGGTGTCGGAAGATAAAAGCATCTCGATTTTTTTATCGATATGAAATTCTTTTTCGATCTCTTTATACGTCAGGCCGAATTCGGGAGATAAGTGCATTCCGGTGACAATAAGCTGCAGATGAAAATCTTGATGCTGATCAAGCTCCTTCATAAGCCAATACAGAAGGCCGTATTCGGCTCTGGTTCCGGTGACGACACAAATTTTTGTTTGGCTCATATCAGTTCATCGGCTTTGTAGTTTCGTGTAGCGGTTGTGCCGCATATAGCATCCCATGCCATCGGGTTTAATCCGCCGCCGGGGCGTTTGATCGTTAAATTGGTTTCATCGAGAAGGTCGCCAGCGGATATATCGCACGCGGCCACGATGGATTTTCGTGCAATATTCATATTGGGTTTTTCGCTTGGACTCGGTTTCTTGATTCCGCTGCCGAGCGCTTTTTCGATATTTCTTATGGCTTTGACCATTTCGGCCAATTCGTCGGGTTCCAGGGATGCTTTGTGATCCGGCCCCTCCATAGTCTTATCCAGCGTAAAGTGTTTTTCAATCACTGTCGCACCCAAAGCCACTGCGGCAATGTCAACTTCGATCCCCAGTGTATGGTCGCTGTATCCGTATTTGACGTCAAACGTTTTGCCTATCGTGACCATAGCCTTTAAATTGACGTCTTCCATCGGGGTCGGGTATTGGGTGTTGGCGTGAAGAACGGTAATATTCTCTTTTTGGGTTCCGCTGTTTATCAAAATATCCAATGCATCTTCTATCTCTCCTATGTCTGCCATGCCGGTTGAGAGGATAACGTTTTTATTGTAAGAGCCTATTTTTTTTAAATAGGGGAGATTGGTGATTTCGCCGCTGGGTATTTTAAACAGATTGAGTCCCAAACCGTTTAACAGATCGATACTCTCCAAGTCAAACGGCGTTGATAAAAAGAGGATGTTTTTTTCTTCGCAATACGCCATCAGCTCCTGATGCGTCGGCATATCCAACTCGAGTTTTTTGATCATATCGTATTGCGATTCATTTTTATCGGTAGTTACTTTTTGATATTCGGCTTTTTCCGCATGTTTGGAGACTAAATTTTCGGCTTTGAAGGTTTGGAATTTAACGGCATCCGCTCCGCTTTGAGCGGCTACATCGATGAGTTTTTTGGCTAATTCGATGTCTCCATTATGATTGACACCGGCCTCGGCAATAATAAAAACATTCATTTGGCTAATGCCCCCGCTTTGATAAATCCTTCAATAGTAATACCCTCTTTGGAGGTGCTGTTACTGCCTAAAAAGCTGCCTGATTTTACATGGACGCCCCCATTGACCGTTGCCCCGGTGGAGATATGGCAGTGGTCTTCTATGAGTGCGTCATGTTCTATCAACGCTTTAGAGTTAATAATGCAGTTTTTTCCTACTCTCGCGTTTGCATTGATCAAGCTGTGATGCATTACGGTAGTGCTTTCATCGATAAAAGCGTGTTGTGACACATAGGCGATAGGAGATATGATGGTAGGCAATGTAAAGCCGATTTTTTTAAGCGTCTCAAAAAGTTTGATTCTAGGCTCGGCGGATTTGATCTGACCGACCGTAATACAGGCGTATTTATATTTTTCGAACAAAGATTCCAGCTCATCGTCCGAACCTATGATCTCATAATTTAAAACTTTTTGACCTACTTTTTCTTTGCTGTCGATAATGCCGATTATTGTATATTTCTTTTCTTGCTCTATGACATCAATAACGGCTCTGCAATGTCCGCCGCCACCGATTAGCAAGATCTCTTTCATGATACTCTCACGCTGCTGGGTATATTGACAACGCGTGCTTCAAGCCATAGGGAATTGCTTAAATCGCTGCTTTGGCTCTCTTTAAACATTTCCAATTTATTCATAAGTGTCCAGATGGGTCTTGTCATTACGCCGTTGCTATTCGTGTAGTCCAAAAACATATCTCTCTCTTTTGCATCTTTGAGTACGACTGCCTGCAGCCAATAGTTTGAGGACGCCTCACTCGGTTCGTGAATAAATGCTATGCCGTTCTCTTTGAAAAATGCATCATACAATGTTGCGAGTTCCCGTTTGTTTTCTAAAAACGAATCCAAACTTTCCATTTGCGCAACCAGCAGAGCCGCGTTTAAATTCGGCATCCGGTAATTATATCCAATCGTATCGTGGGTATATTCCCATTTATGAGGGACTTTTGCCGTCGTTGTCAAATGTTTGGCACGTTTTGCCAAAGATTTGTCATCGGTTACGATGACCCCGCCGCCGCCGCTCGTGATAATTTTATTCCCGTTAAAACTGAAAGCGCCAAGTTTCCCGAATGTACCTGTATGCCGGCCTTTGTAAAAGCTTCCCAGGCTTTCTGCGGAATCTTCGACCAGCGTTATATGCCAAGCGTCACATATCCGTTTAATCTCGTCAATACGGCACGGATGGCCGAAGGTATGCATAGGTACACACGCTTTTATGCATTTTTTCGTTTTTTTGTTAATGCATTTGCCATCGATTAAGTCGCAATGTTCGGTTAAAAATTCCTCTAGAACTTTCGGGCTTAAGCCCAAAGTATCACGGTCGACATCGATAAAGACAGGTTTTGCACCGATATAAGTGATCGCATTCAAGGTTGCTACAAATGTTAACGGCTGCGTAATGACTTCGTCTTCCGCCTGAATGTCCGCCAATAAGAGCGAGATGTGCAGCGCTGCGGTTCCGTTTACGGTAGCTATAGCGTATTTGCTGCCGACGTAGTGTGCAAACTCTTTTTCAAAACGCTCTACATACGCTCCGACACTGGAAACGAATGTCGAATCGATGCAGTCGTTCAAATACTTTTTTTCATTGCCTATGAACCTAGGCTCATGCAACGGGATAAATCCGTCAGTATTGAATGTCTTTTTTATAAAATCGGTAATCTTTTGCATGGTTAGATGTTTTTATATTTTTGATCATCCGGATCGGTTAAAAAACCGTCTCGGATCACTTTGATGGTTTGAGATATGCCTTCTGGGACACGCTTGGTAATTGCGAATCCAAGTTCATTTTTGATCTTGTCAAAATTGACTCTGTAATCCCGCGGATCTTCGTCCCGTTTTACAAATTTGATTTTCGCATCCGGGATTTGTTTGACAATTTCATCGACAATCATCTGTTTTTGATAGTTCTCAGACGTATCACCGACATTATAAACATTGAAAGCCACTATTTCGCTATCCGCTTCGAATGCGGCGATGACACCTCGTGAAAGGTCGATTACATGGCAATACGGTCTCCAAAACTGTTCGCCGAAAACAACGAGTTCCCGCCCCATAGCCAACTCTTTGGTAAATTCGTTTACGGTCAAGTCAAAGCGTATTCTCGGAGACAATCCGTATACCGTCGAGAAACGGAGGCAGGTAGGTTTAGCCGCATTGCTTTTAGGTTGAGACAGCAGATATTGCTCAAATTCCACCTTTGTTTCGGCGTACAAAGATACCGGTTTCAATTCTGAATTTTCATCGACAAAAGCATCGGCATCTGCCATCTTTCCGTAGTTGCTGCATGTGGAGGCAAACACAAATCGTTCAATTCCCATTTCGTTGGCCACTTGGTAGGTCAGTTTTGCACCGTTGAGATTGATATCTTTAGTTAATTCCGGATTGACGGCACATGCCGGATCGCCGACGATGGAGGCCAGATGGGCAACATAATCGATCCCCTCCATAGCCGCTTCCAAATCTTTTCTCTCCCGTATATCGCCTTTGATAAAATCGAAATTTTCATGATTAAGCAGTTCGACTATGGCTTCGCCGCCGAAAGACAAATTATCAAGGACCCGGACGAAATATCCTCTGTCTAACAGAAGTTTGACCAGTACGCTACCAATGTAACCCGCTCCGCCGGTAACTAACACTTTTTTCATTTATCAACCTTTTTGTTTATTTTCGATTATTTGATCAACCACATATTCCGCAAATGCAAAGGAACACGTAAATGCGGGGCTTACCGCATTTAAGACGTGTGTCGCATTGTCGGAATGTTTAACAATAAAATCTTGAATCAATTCATTTGTCTTTGTGTTTAGCAGTTGTGCCCTGATACCTGCGGGCAAAGGTTTAAAGTTGTCTCCGATACTTTTTACCATGCTTTTGGCTTTATTAATAAAAAAGCTTTTATTATAGTTTTTGACTTCGTTGAGGGCTAAGTGCCTAAAATTAAATGCATTGGTGAGAAATAACTTCATTTCTAAAAAGATGATTTCCGCCATTTCAAAAAATTTGAAATTAGAGAAGCCTTTATAATTCTCTCTCCAAAATGCCGGGATAGCAGTCGGGCCGATTTTAATACTGTTATCGTAGGTGAGCGTATAATGTACCCCTAAAAAAGGGTTTTCAAGATTCGGGACAGGGTATATATTGGTTTTAACAATTGAATTGTCACCCATATATTTCAAATATATCCCTTTAAAAGGGAGCATAGTATACTCATGCAGGAGTCCGATCCTTCGTGCGATTTTATCGGCATAAGCCCCGGCACAGTTTACGAGATATTTGGCTTTGAATCGGCTATCCTCAAACTTCGTATCAAAGTAGAAAGCTACCCCCCCATCTTTGAGTTTATCTCTTAAAGTTCGGCACACCAGCTTGGGATCGACGCTGGCCGTTGTCGGAGAATATAATGCCTTTTGAAAGGTATTGATATTCGGGTCTATCTGTTTTAATTGCTCTTCGTCGATAAGCTGAAGTTCGACCCCGTTGATTTTGCCTCTTTCCGCAAGCAGGTAAAGAGATTCTAATTCCGTTTGATTTTTTGCGACGACAACTTTGGCGGTTTCGTTAACATGGATACTGTTTTCTCTGCAAAAATCTTTCATCCGCTTGTTGCCCTCAACGGTGAATTTTGCTTTTAGAGAGTCGGCCGTATAATAAAAACCGGCATGCAAAACACCGCTGTTCCGCCCGCTGGCATGCATGGCGACATCGCTTTCTTTTTCAACGATAGCGATCTGTACATTTGGATTTCTAATCAATAGTTCATTCGCAATACTCATTCCCATAATCCCGGCACCGATAATGAGAAAATCATATTCTATTGATTTGATTTCCAAGCTTTATACCTTTAAGGCTTCAAATTTTTCTAATTCGTCCAGTTTTTCCCACGGGTAATCGCTTTGTCCTACCTGACCGCGGCTGGCGACATCGGCATAAAGAAAGGTCTCTTCGCTCGGATGGTCAAGATCAAATTTTCGGGTGATCCAGTTAGGTGTGAGTGCAAAGTTGTCATGTACGAATGACGAAAGGATATCATCATTCAAACCTTCAATACAGGTGCCGCAGGTATCAACGGCAATGGAAGTCGGTTTGGCGACACCGATAGCGTAGCTGATCTGAACGATCGCTTTTTTGGCTAATCCCGCCGCCACGATATGTTTGGCGATCCAGCGTCCGGCATACAAACCTGAGCGGTCT
>Ga0209340_1000367_pt1 | contig 52105 bp, 52 predicted proteins | sample EPASupsiteSAE323_FD_187266 | JGI IMG/M metagenome (GOLD analysis project Ga0209340, IMG submission 187266) | Bioremediated contaminated groundwater from EPA Superfund site, New Mexico - Sample SAE3-23 (SPAdes) (version 2) | ecosystem: Environmental > Aquatic > Deep subsurface > Groundwater >... | reverse complement strand
ACGTATGGAATTACCATTCGTCAAACTCCACGGTAATGGGAATGACTTTATCCTGATTGATGAATTTAACGAGACTAAGATCCCTGATGAGATGAAACCCCAGTTTTCCTCACTCTACTGTGACAGAAAATTCGGGATTGGAGGGGATGGAGTACTCTTTCTCAGCAGGGATGGAGGAAAAATATGTATGCGACTCTTCCAGCCGGATGAGAGTGAGGCTGAAATGTGCGGGAACGGAATCAGGTGTCTTACAAAATACGCTTTTGATTCGCATTACATCGGAGAAAAAACAACTATCCACACCCTGGCCGGGCCAGTGGATGTAAAAGCAGAGTATGATGAAGAGGGGGACTTTTATGCCGAAGTGGAGATGACGGATCCGATATTTGACTCCTCATCAATTCCGGCGGTAGGAGACGGAGAATTTCACGAGATTATTAGTGGCTATGATGTTTATGCTGTAAACACAGGAGTGCCTCATGCAATTGTCTTTATTCGTGACCTGGATATGATAGATGTAACGACAACAGCTCCCGCAATAAGGTTCAGTAACTTCTTCCCTGCAGGATCAAATGTTAATTTTGTCCAGATTACCGGGGATGATGAAATAAGGGTAAGAACTTATGAACGAGGAGTTGAAGATGAGACTTACTCGTGCGGAACTGGTGCTACGGCATCTGCAGTCATGGCCCACAGACTAAAAAAGACGGGACCGGTTGTAACAGTCGAGACACAGGGAGGGCCTCTTGTCATAACTATTAAAGATAAAGTACTGATGAAAGGCCCCGCAGTCACTGTATTTACCGGATCTCTTCCTCTTTAATCCGGATTCTCTCAAATAACACTACTATTTTTCCAATTGAAACAATTAGTAACAGAAACCCTGATAGAGTTCCTATCATTATGATAATTCCCGAAAGCGGCGATGATACAGTTATATCCCCTCCTCTAAGTATAAGGAGTATCCCACTTGTAATTGCCCGCCCGAAGCTGCTGTGAAGAGAACTCAGGTCAGTTATTCCGGTCCGGTTAACAAACCCTGCCAGATGAAGCCCTGTTCCACATGCCATACCGCCAAGAAGAGCAAGGATGATAGTATAACTTATGATCTGCTTAAAACTCCCATGTGAATTAATATAATCCGTAACCAGATGCTGGACCAGGTAGATAAGAAATATGAGAAAAATAACTTCTCCAAGAATAAAAAGAATGGATGCTGCCTGCCAGAGTGAGACAAAAAATAATTCAATTGAGATTAGTGCAAGAATACACCCCGTAAGGAATCTTTTTCTGTCGACACGCATGCAGTATATTCCGATTGCATATAAGAACACTATGAAAAGAACGACAACAGATCTAAATCCGAAATTTGTTGGTATAACCGGCACTATCACGACAAATGGGATTAGAATCATCAATAACAGCGAGAGATCACTTACCCTTTTAATCTCTTCCGGATTATGACTCTCTTCGGTTTTTGTACTGATTAATACCATTTTATCAGAAATCCCCAGGTAAAAGAACCATAGCTTTCAGTTACATATAAACCAATCCATAGATATCTTTAATGAGTAAGGCAGGTAACCATCTCATACTGATCAGGATTAACATGGATGATACAATAAAGGTCCGGGAAGCAGAGCGCTGGAGACAGGAAGGTATGAAATACGTAACTGCACAGCACTTCGAAGACGCTGTCCGTTGCTTTGAAAAGGCGTTATCAATCAATCCGACCACGGATGACACATATTATCAGAAAGGTCTGGCTTTTATGAACCTGATCAGGTATCAGGAGGCAGTTGAGGCATTCGAAGAAGCAATACGTCTCAACGACAAGGAGGCCAAATACTGGCTTTATATGGGGATAAATTACTTCTTCATGGGAAGATACAGCAAGGCAATTCCATGTTTTAACATGGCTATTGAGATAGAGCCGGATAATATCCATGCCTTAAGCCATAAAGGATCAGCTCTTGCTGAACTTGATAAGCACCAGGAATCAGCCGAATGCTTTGATCAGATACTAAAAATAATTCCCGGCGATGTAAATGCACTTTTTAACAAAGGTTTCAGTCTTGAGAAACTAAAAGATTATGATTCCGCCATAAAATGTTTCAAAGAGATACTAAAACATGACCCCCAGGACTCAGATGCCTGGTTTGAACTAGGTAACGCTCTCTCAAGAACAGGGAACTGTAAAGAGGCAATTAAGTGTTATGATCGGGTAATTAGGCTTGAACCTAATCATGCAGAAGTTTATGACGCAAAGATCGAATGCTTAAGGAGCCTGGGGCTTCACGATGAAGCAGAAGATCTGATAGCCAAAAAAGAGATGGATGACTGGTAATACCCTGGCCAGACATATCTTTATCTAATCTTCATTCCTATGCAATAGGTTGGATGAGTTGTACAATAATAGTAGGCGGGAATTTTGGTGATGAAGGGAAGGGGAAGATAGTATCCCATGTTGCTCACCAGGATCACCCGACAATAATATCACGTGGCGGGGTAGGTCCTAATGCCGGTCATACCGTAATAGTCGGAGATAAAAAGTTTGGTGTCAGGATGTGTCCATCTGGTTTTGTCTACCCTGATGCAAGACTAATGATTGGAACAGGTGTTCTTGTAGATCCAAGGGTTTTTAAAAGAGAGGTTGAGGTTCTTGGGGTTGAAGGGCGTATCTTTATCGACAAAAGATGTGCTATAATCGAAGAGGCTCATATTGAAGAGGATAAGACCAATGCACATCTTTCAAAGAAGGTGGGCTCAACCGGTACCGGGTGCGGACCGGCTAACAGGGACCGCGTTATGCGAACGGCAAGACTTGCGCGGGATATACCCGAACTACAGAATTATTTGATTGATGTCCCACTGGAGATTAACGAGGCCATCAATAATAATGAGAATGTAGTTATTGAAGGAACTCAGGGCTTTGGAATTTCGCTATTTTATGGTTCTTATCCGTTTGTCACCAGCAAAGACACTTCAGCCTCGCAGATGGCTGCAGACAATGGAGTAGGCCCGACAAAAATTGATGATGTCATTGTGGTCTTTAAAGCTTTTCCGACACGTGTTGGAGAAGGGCCGTTTAATACGGAGATGTCACCAGAAAATGCACATGAAAAGGGTATCCAGGAGTTTGGAACAGTAACAGGGAGGGAGAGAAGGATCGGTAACTGGGATGGAGAACAGGCCAGGTACGCTTCCATGATTAACGGATGCACGCAGGCAGCTATCACCGGAATTGATCATATAGATCCTGACTGCTTTGGGCTTACTGAATACTCAAAACTCTCCAAGTTGGCAAAAGATTTTTTAAAGCAGGCTGAAGATGACATAGGTGCACCGATTACCCTGATCTCAACAGGACCAGAAATGTCACAGATAATCGATATCAGAGATGAGTATTAATGAAGCATGAATTGTATGAGATCCTCTGTTGTCCGGTCTGTAAAGGGGATCTTGAACTTGTTATTAAAGAAGAGGATGATAAAGAGATTATTACCGGATCTCTCATCTGCCACGCCTGTTCTGTAACTTATCCGATAGAGGAGGGGATTCCTAACCTCCTCCCACAGACCAGCAAGGCCTGATGTTTCAAAGCCTTGTTATTCTTTTACTGGCCCTTTTTATTGACAGGTTAATTGGAGATCCAAAGACACACTATCACCCGGTTGCTTTAATCGGCAGGTTTATCGGGTGGTGGGGGAGACCTGAACTTTATAAGGGATGTTACCAGAGGACTATCGGTATTATCGGTTGGATATCGACTGTAGTTCTCTTTTCAAGTCCGTTTATAATTGTTCAGTTTTCTGATCTTCCATATCTGTACCTGATTGCAGGTCCTTTTCTGCTAAAATTCTGTTTTGCCTGGCGATCACTGGAAGAGCATGCCAATAATGTAACAAAAGCTCTGTCCCTGGATTTGCGAAAGAAACAGGCATCACTACTGGTGTCCAGGGATACATCAGAATTATCTGATGAACAGGTATTATCAGCTGCATATGAATCAGTTTCAGAGAATCTGAATGACAGCATTATCGCCCCCCTTTTCTGGTTTCTCATCCTTGGACTTTCAGGATCTGCTATTTACCGGGCAGTAAATACCATGGATGCTATGCTGGGATACAAGGATGAACGGAGATATATCGGGTGGTTTGCAGCCAGGATGGATGACATTTTCTCATGGATTCCTGCACGAATCTGTGGAGTACTCCTTATTATCCGGTATGCAATGAATGGAAGACTTAAGCAATCAGTAAGAGTATTCAGACAGGACCGCAGGAAAAGGCCGGGATTTAATGGTGGCATTCCAATGTCATTAATTGCAGGCGGGGAGGGAATATGTTTTGAAAAACCAGGAGTCTATGTTATGGGAATCCCGGAAATACCGCTACTGGAGGCCGGACCAGCCATAATAAGGACAATCAGAATAGTGATCCTGTTGTTCTTCCTTGTTGCCGGTTTCGCACTAATCTTATTGGATCTCATGAATAACATATACAGAATATGAAATTAGAAGACCTCCGGTTCGGCACGGAACTCATAAAGAGGGGATTTGCCTCCATGCAGAAAGGGGGCGTCATAATGGATGTTGTTTCGGACAAACAGGCAATAATTGCAGAAGACGCCGGTGCGGTTGCAGTTATGGCACTTGAACGAGTTCCGGCAGACATAAGGGCTGCCGGTGGAGTGGCCAGAATGGCTGATCCTAAAATAATATCCGAGATCATGGACGCCGTCTCAATACCCGTAATGGCTAAGGCAAGGATAGGCCACTTTGTCGAAGCTCAGTTACTTGAATCACTTGGAGTGGACATGATAGATGAATCCGAGGTACTTACTCCGGCAGATGAAGAGTACCATATTGATAAAAGAAAATTTACTGTCCCCTTTGTATGCGGAGCCAGGGATCTTGGTGAAGCACTGCGGAGAATCCATGAAGGCGCTGCCATGATAAGAACCAAGGGAGAAGCAGGGACAGGAAACGTAGTAGAAGCAGTCAGGCATAACAGGACAATCCTAGGTGAAATACGCAAACTTAAGGGCATGGATGTTATTGAACTTGAGAAACGTGCACGCCAGCTCGAGGCTCCGATTGAACTTGTAATCGAGACTGCAAAACGCCAGCGTTTACCGGTAGTCAACTTTTCAGCCGGTGGGATTGCAACCCCGGCCGATGCAGCACTCATGATGCAGCTCGGGAGTGACGGGGTATTTGTTGGTTCAGGAATCTTTAAATCCCAAAATCCGGAACTAATGGCAAAAGCAGTTGTTGAAGCAGTCAACCACTGGGATGAACCCGCGGTGATAGCCGAAGTCTCAAAGGGTCTTGGAGAGGCCATGAAAGGACTTGATATTCATGCCCTCCCACCTGAAGAGGTGCTCCAGAGTCGTGGCTGGTAAAGAACCAATAGGAGTCCTGGCACTACAGGGGGATGTCAGTGAACATATCTACGCTTTTCAGAGAGTACTTCACGAACTTAAGGATCAAAGAGAGGTTATCCCAGTAACTAAATCAGAGCAGATAGCATCTCTCTCAGGCCTTGCAATACCTGGTGGCGAATCAACCACAATCATGAGGCTTATCGATAAGAATCATATGAGGGAGGCAATTCACTCCTTTCAGGGAGGGATTTTTGCAACCTGTGCGGGCCTTGTAATAGCTGCCAGAGAGGTTGAGGGAGAGGACAAATTTGTCCCACTTAATCTTCTCGATATCACTGTGAACAGGAATGCATTCGGACGTCAGAGAGAATCATTTGAGTGTGACCTGGAGATGGAAGGATTAAATGGCCCTTTCCATGCTGTATTTATAAGAGGTCCGGTGATAACACAGGCAGGACATGATGTATCAGTTCTGGCGGTAATACCCCGGGGGATTGTAGCAGCAAGATACAATAACAGATTAGTGCTATCTTTTCACCCGGAGATCGGACCTGACTTAAGGATACACAGATATTTCCTGGAAGATGTAATGTAATCTTTATGAATCAACGGGATTCCCGGAGTTCTGTAAATTTTGTGAAGGATCCTGACTTATTATTACTTTATCGATACGTTGGCCATCCATATCCACAATCTCAAACACATACCCATTCCAGGAGAACTTAAACCCCGGTGAAGGTATTTCCCCTGTCTCATAGAGGATGAAACCGGCCAGTGTCCTGAAATAACGCTTTCCTTTATCTTCTGTACAATCTATCCCGGTTATCTCATTTAGTTCCTCAATGGTAATCTTACCATCTACAAGCCAGGAACCATCAGTTCTTTTTATAGCATGGGATACATTCTGTTCCTGATCAACAAGTGATAGATCTCCTATCAGTGCTTCCAGTAGATCATGAAGCGTGATCAGTCCGATTACAGATCCATACTCATCTATAATGATTGCAAGTGGCGAGGTGGCCTCTCGAAACTGCCTGATAAGATCCAGGGCAGATATATGATCAGGAACTACAACAATCTCTGTCATCACCGTTGAAATGTCCATATCCTGACATGACTGTGAACATGCAAAGAGATCCCTTACTGATAATACTCCAACCATAGAGTCAAGCCCGCCACGATAAACCGGATATCGTGTATGCCTCGTGGCAATCATAATATCCAGATTATCTTTCAGGGGATCTTCAATATTAAGGGCGATTATATCAGGCCTTGGGACCATAAGATCGACTATCTGACGATTACTGAGTTCAAACACACTCTCAACAATATCCTGCTTTGTCTCATCAATCACTCCTGATTCTGCACCTTCCTCAAGGAGCAGATGTATCTCTTCCTCGATAACTTCAGGGGATGGATCCTGAGAGACTCCGGAGATCTTTACAATATAATTTGTAAGTAAGGTTGTAAGATATGAAAAAGGGGCTGAAATTCTCGTAATAGATAAAAAAACCGGGGCTATTTTACATGCTATTATTTCAGGCTGAGCAAGCCCCAGGCGTTTTGGGACCAGTTCTCCAATGACTATTGAGAAGTACGTGATTATTATTACTATAATAACAATACTGAAAAATTCACTATATGTACTGAGTATAGGTATATTTAGGAGAAATGGTTCAAGATAATGGGAAAAAGTAGCGCCACCAAAAGCTCCGGTACAGATCCCTATAAGAGTAATACCAATCTGTATAGCAGACAGAAAAGTAGTCTGATCTTCGCTGATAATCAGCGCAGCATCTGCCCCTGGTTTTTTCTCTTCTGCCATCTGTTTCAGTTTTACCTTCCTTGATGAGACAAGTGCAAACTCAGCAAGAGAAAAAAAACCGTTAGCTAATATTAGCATAATCAGTATAAAGATGTCAAAAAAAAGTGGCATATATTATCTTAATAAATATTAAACCTTAAAAGGAATTAACGGGCCTTTCCCTGGTTCTTCACAGCTTCCATGGCTTTCTCTACCTTCTCCAGGTCACCGAGATAATAATGTTTTATAGGGGTAAGATCCTCATTCAACTCATATACCAGTGGAATTCCTGTGGGAATATTAATTTCAGAGATATCAGCATCAGATATTTTGTCAAGTTGCTTTACTAGGGCCCTTATACTATTCCCGTGTGCTACAAGGATTACTCGTTTACCAGATAAAATAGCCTGGGCTATCTCATCATTCCAGAGTGGGAGAGCACGTCTTACCGTATCCATAAGGCATTCGGTCATTGGAATCTCATTCTTTTTAATCTCTGCATACCGCCGGTCATAGGCGGGATTCTCTTTATCCTCAGGGTTATACGCAGGGGGCCTGATATCGTAACTCCTGCGCCAGATATGAACCTGTTCCTCGCCGAACTTTTCTACGGTCTCGGTTTTATTAAGGCCTGTAAGGGCCCCGTAATGCCGCTCATTAAGCCGCCATGAACGAATAGTCGGGATCCACATGAGATCCATCTCCTCCTGAATCAACCAAAGTGTTCTTATGGCACGTTTCAGTACAGATGTAAAGGCCAGATCAAAATTATATCCCTTTTCCATAAGAGTTGATCCGGCATTTCTGGCTTCATTAATTCCAGTGGGGGACAGATCGATATCACGCCACCCGGTAAACCGGTTTTCCCGGTTCCATAAACTCTCTCCATGGCGTACTAGAACGAGTGTATACATAACTCTCATAATTACTTCAATCGCTGACTGGTTAATACTCTGGAAAGGTTTTATGCAAGTGCCTTCCAATCATCAATATGAATATACGTGCCGGATGGGCACTGATGATAATATTCCTGGCTGTCGTGCTGCCAGTTTCTGGAGTGATGAATATTACATCTGAAGGCCTGATTGTTAGTGATACCGGATATGCTGGGGGGGCATTGACGGTAATAGAGGTTGTAAAAAATTCAGGTGATAATGATACTGGTCCTGTTACAATCTCATATTATCTGGTGAACGAATCCGGGGGAACCGCGATAAAAGTACCCATCGGTACAGCAGATCTTGACTCGATCACTTCGGGTGGAGACTACTCCAGTGTGAAAACATTTTTGCTTCCGCTGGATTTAGCTGATGGTGTTTATAACTTTGTAAGGGAGGTTATGGGAAAAGAGACACCAGTACAGCAGGAAAAAGTTGTTAGAATTGCGGATCCGCTACCTGACGGAAGTGAGGCAGACATTGTCGGATCAGGTGTAATTGTAACAGATGAGGCAGGTCCCGGAGATATGATAAGAGTGATCGGTGCGGTTGAGAACAGGGGAGGATCTAATGCTGGTCCGTTTTCAGTTGATTTTTACCTGACAAACAGAAGTGCCCAGTCATCTGAACCACTTCTTCTTGGAAGCTGGGAAGTAGGGTCAGTTCCGGCAACCGGGCAAGCCACCAGCACAAGGACTTTTACAATCCCCACAAACGCGATTGCAGGCAACTATGGTATTCTGATGGATGTGGACCCGGTAAATCAGATTCCGGAGAGCGATGAAAGTAACAATGACTGGTACCATGATGATATGATAAAAATAATTGCAGGAGGATCAAGAACAATTCCCCCTCCTGTTCTGATAAACTCGACAACTTCTATTGTTGTTGTTCCAATAAACAGCAGTGAGACTAACCGGACATAACTTATTACCTTTTTTACTGATAATCTCGAAACAGGTTTAATAACCTATCCAGCGAATTTATAGCCATTATATTAACCAACTTTTTTAGGAGGTTTCCAGCATGCTTAGTCTATTAGCAGTGACCAAACAGATAGGTGGCCTTACGGCTGTAAATAACGTAAACCTGGAGATAGAAAAGGGACAGATCGTCGGGCTTGTCGGGCCGAACGGTGCCGGAAAAACAACTCTCTTAAACATGATATCAGGCATTCTGACTCCGACTTCTGGCAGAATATCATTCTGTGGTGAGGACATTACCGGAATGAAACCTGATCGGATATGTAAAAGGGGAATATCAAAGACATTCCAGATTGCCGAATCGTTCCCTGACATGTCAGCCATGGAGTGCGTGATGATCGGGATTCTCTTTGGAAATGAATCCCCGCCAGGTATGAAAGAGGCACAACATGAGGCACTATCAATACTCGCAGAAGTCAATTTCCCACTTGAAAAGGCAGAAACTCTTAACAGAAATCTTAATGTTGTAGAACTTAAACGTCTGCAGTTAGCCCGTGCTCTAGCTTCACACCCAAAACTCCTGCTTTTAGACGAACTCACTACAGGTCTGAACCCTAAGGAAAGTAACGAGGCGGTGGAGTTAATTCGGAAGATCCAGGAAAAAGGAACCTCAATCCTGATTATTGAGCATGTTATGAGTGTCATAATGGGAGTATCAAACAGGATCATCGTATTAGACCATGGTGAGAAGATCGCTGATGACAAGCCATATTTGATAGTAAACAATCAGCGGGTTATTGACATATATCTTGGAGATTTTAACGCATTTTAGGTGGAGAAAAAGATGCTTGAAGTGATTGATCTTAATATCTTTCATGGGAATCTTCAGGTCGTATGGAACCTTAATTTCCATATAGAAAAGGGAGAGATTGTTACCCTTATAGGCCCTAATGGCTCCGGGAAGACAACGACTGTTGAGACAATTATAGGACTCAACAAGAAGGCATCTGGTTCTATTATTTTTGAAGGAACAGAAATTCTTGGATTACATCCTAATATTCTTTACAGGAAAGGACTAGCCCTTGTCCCAGAAAAGCGGGAGATATTCCCGAAAATGCCAGTAAGTGAGAATCTTCTCCTGGGTGAGATTGAATCTGAAAGAAGCGGGGAAAAACTTGAACATGTTTACCAACTCTTTCCAATCCTGCAGGAACGAAAAGATCAGATGGCTGGAACCTTAAGTGGCGGTGAACAACAGATGCTCGCTATCGGCAGGTCACTCATGTCAAGACCCAAACTTCTTATTCTTGATGAACCTTCGACAGGTCTCTCGCCTCTGCTTGTAGGGCAGGTCTTTAGATCCCTTGAAAAACTCGCATGGGAAGGTATGACAATTCTCCTGCTTGAACAGAATGTCCGAAATGCACTAGATTTAAGTAAGCGTGGTTATGTTCTTGAGAACGGAAGGATTATTAAAGAGGGCAGGGCCAAGGAACTTGAAAACGACCCGCACATCCAGAAAGCATACCTTGGATTCTAAAGGATCAAATAATCCTATTGTTGTAAACCATCAGGCATCTCTTTTCTTCCTCGTTCTTTCCACCACATATGAACCCGTTCGGGGAGGTTTACCAGCCCCTTTGGCAGAAAAATAATTGTAAGTATAAGAATAAACCCGACAATTACATATCTTCCAAAAGTAAGTCCGGTTGCCTTCAGCCCCTCCCAGATGATAGTGAGAACAATTGTTCCAATTACCGGTCCCGCTATGGTAAAGAGACCACCAAGGATCACATAGGTAATTGGCCAGAGCGAATTATCAACGCTATAGAGTTCCGGGGTCAGATAACCGATATGGTGAATCTGTAGTGCCCCGGCGACACCTGCGAGATATGCACTGATTGCAAATGCGATAAGTCGGTAACGAACAGGATCTACCCCGGCAGCCTGGGCTTCTATCTCATTTTCCCGAATCGCCAGAAATGCAAGACCGATTCGTGACTTCAAAATATACCAGATTACAATAATAACTGCAATCGTAATAACGAGAATTACGTAGTATTCTATTAACTGGTAACCGGGGATAGTTGGACTCAGGAGCCGGGGAGAGGCCATACCATCCCAGCCTCCAGTAATAGGAGCTAAAACACTAACCGTCAGGGTCTGGACTATGATAGCAAACCCGAAAGTGACCATTGCCAGGAACCACTCCTTGAGTTTTACACAAGTAAGTCCGATAAGAACTCCGATGAAAGCAGCTACTGCAGCCCCTAAAAAGATTGTAATAAACGGTGTAAGCCCGCTTTGAACTGCGATCAGGGTTGAAGCATATGCTCCGATTCCAAAAAAAGCGGCATGACCTAGTGATCCCTGTCCTGAACATGCAAGCAGATTCCATGCTGATGCAAAGATGATGGATATCAGCATCAGAGTGAGCAGATTTAAGAGGAACATATTGTCTGATAGAAACGGCATAGCTGCTGCAATGATAATCGCACCAGCAAGTCCGAATCTTTTCAGGTCATAATATCTGAAGTTCACAATATCACCCCTTTTTCTCTCCGAATAATCCGGTTGGCCTTACGACGAGAACAATGATCAGAATGATGAATGATACCGCATCCTTCCATACTCCACCAAGGAAGAAAGCAGTTCCGTTTTCAGCTATGCCCATCAAAAGGCCTCCGATGATTGCACCTGGTATACTTCCAAGTCCGCCTAGAATTATAATAGCAAAGGCCTTTACAACCGGGATTGAACCCATATAAGGATTGAAAACCTGGCCGCTGACTACCCATAATGTTCCTGCTGCAGCTGCGAGTGCGCATCCAAGGCTGAAACTTATAACATCAATCCGTTCGACATCAATTCCGATTAACATAGCCCCTTTCCGATTCTGGCTTGTTGCACGCATCTCCCTGCCGATTCGTGTTTTTTTAAGGAATATATAAAGAGCTACGAGGATTACAGCGGTTAAAGTGATGATAATGATACAATCGAGAGGAACACTGAGGGATCCCACAGGGATAGTTATACCATCATAAGGACTCTTGATACTCTGCCATGAATCTCCCCAAATCATAGCGGCCCCATTCTGGAAGATATAGATCAATCCAATTGAGAGGAAGATCTCATTAAGTTTGCCAGTTCCAAGAATTGGCCTGAAACAAAGCCGTTCGACAACAGCCCCAATACACATGAGAGCGAGCATGGACAACAAAATAACAATATAGGGATTTATCCCTGTAAAGAGAAAGACCGTTGCAGTAATGTAAGCACCGATCATCAGAAACTCCCCGTGTGCAAAGTTGAGTATCTTCATGACCCCGAAGATAAGGTTTAGTCCTGTACCAAGCAGGATATAGATACACCCGGCATACAGCCCCCAAAAAATTATCTGCAGAAATATTCCAATATCGTCCATTACCACCGGCCTGCTTTTTGCATCTGTTTAAAATTCATACTGCCTGTAATAAAAAATAGATGTACAGGATTATGCACTGCCTGGTGTATACCATGAAGGCAATGTAAAGTCCGTACTTTTTTGGTTGTCAGGCCAGACTATCAGGGGGCGTGTTTCACCCAGGGTTGCATTGTAAGAGAGTTGTTCCATCCAGAGATCGAAATTTGATTCACGAAAATCGGGAGAGAATGATATCGTCTGATTCTTCATGACGTTGATTACCTGTGGCATCTTGAGATCGACCAGCGCCTGTCTGACGGATGCCTTATCAGTAGTCCCGGAATTCTCAACAGCTTTTGCAGCTATGAATATTCCTTCATATGTGGAGGCTCCCATCATATCGGGGTAGGTTTTAAACTTGTTATAATATGCCTGCTTAAAAGCATTCTGGGCATCTCCCACCTCACCAGCCGGTGCGATGTATGGTGAGAACATGCTTTCGATGATAGCTCCGTCACCGTACTGACTGATATCCTTGTAGAACTGGGCATTGTCATTATTTATTACATTAAGAAAGATCGTATTCAGTCCGATATCTCTTCGAGCCTGTGAAATGATCGGAGCACCTTCATTCGGAAACGCAGCGAGAAAAACTACATCCGGGTTAGATCCCTTTATTGTTGTTAAAGGAGTTCTGAAATCGCTCTCTCCCATCTTAAAACTCTGTTGAGCCACAAGATCGATATTCAGATTGTTTTTCTTTATAGTATCGCTCACTGCAGTCTGTACGCCTTTTCCAAAGGCGGTATCCTGATATAGTAGTGCAAGCCTTATCGGACGATCTGATGCAGAGCCTGACTTCTCTGCTATAGCCGGCTTAATGACCTGATCAATAAATTTTATTACATATTCTCCATAGGCATCAGTTGTAGGGACATGATGGAATACATAACTGGTATCAATATCAGTACGGTGCGTAATAATGGGACTTGATGCACCAGTGACAATGTACGGAACTTTATATTCTGCGATTGTCTGTTCATATGCAGAAGTTACCGCGCTGGAATATCCACCAACGAGGATGTCCACCTTTTCATCGGTGATGAGTTTTGTTGCTGCTTTCTGACCACCCTGCTGGGTAGATTCGTCGTCTCCAACAATAAGCACGATTTGAGCCTTCGATCCGTCTTTAAGTTTTACTCCACCATCGGCGTTAATTTTTTCTGCAGCGACTTGTGCCGATTGCCACATATTATTACCGACATTGCTCGCCGGACCGGTCAGCGAAGCAATTACACCAACCTTGAGTACCTGTGATGCAGATGTATTCGACTGCTGATTAGGAGTCTGCTGAGTACAACCAGCCATGAAAGCTGCCATAATGAGCAGAACTGCAATTAAGAGAACCTGGAGTTTCATTTCTTATCCTCTGTGCCAATATGTAGCACGATTAATTAATTGTTGATAGGTGACCTGAAAAGAATATCGATTCTATACCCTGATAGACACTGGTTTAAAATACAAGCCGGTATTTCATAACGTTATTTGCATAACCAATGTAGTTCAGGCGATTTCATCCTTCCTGTCTTTATCAGGACTTTAACCTCGGTTTTAGTAATCTTTGCCATTCCGGTTAATCCCACCTTGTTAAAATTTCCTTTTCTCTTGATCGCACCATAGAAAAAAAATATTGAACCAGATTAGACACTCCACCACGTAAATTGATGCAACTATGAATAATACAGGCCTAATAATCTTAAAATCTGCTCTTTTAACAATTTATAGTTCATATCCGGATCCAAGGAATGAGAATACCAAGTGTTCATATGGTGCAACTTTATTCAGTATTCTGCAACCATAGGATTCGGATGAGTTTTATAGGATTTGCGCAGGGGATCTAATCCGGATTGTATTTATCATATTGCATTTTCAAAAACCCATGAATAAGATATTCGTGGAATTTTTATTAGGATTAATAGGGGCTTTTTTAAACGAAAATTTACATTTTGAAGTATATCTGATCACAATTGTTATGAATTAATTTATAACATTTACTCTGCCAAGTAAGTACAGGAGTAATTTATGGTCAATATTAATGATGCTATATCAACCGGTAACAAAAAAATTGAAGATGAAACTAGGAGAATTGCTCTTCTATCAATATATCCCGGAACAGCGTATTACCTTCCTATTACCTATGCAATATCAGGTCTCCAGGTAAAAGATGCTGCATCTGCCCTGAATAGTTACGAAAAAACAGGGAAAAGTCCACTAATCGGAAGTGAGATCCTTGTCGCATCCAGAAGATCTGAAGAAGATCCCCCTTATACTGGTTTTATCGAGGACTCAGTCATAAGAAAACTCGGTTATTCTCTTGTTGACGGAAGTATCCTCGGATTAGCCCTGATCGTTGGAAAACCAGACAAATCAGATCATGCATCCGCGATTTGTCGTGAACTGCAGGAGAAATTAATGTTGACGTTTCTCGCCGGTGAAGTGATAGAATCGCTTGTAAAAGACGGAATCAAAGTAGGACTAGAACTAAGACTGGTACCTCTTGGAAGAAGTTCTCTTATGGCTGTGCATTTTGCAGATATTCTGGCCAGGGTGGCGATGATGTTCGGAGGTGTTACTCCAGGTGACGCGCAGCGACTCGTGGCATATGCATCAGAAAGAGCAAAAGCCTTTGTCATTGCATTTCCCGGTATGTCAGACCAGGAAATTGCATTTATTAATGCCCTCCGGATACTTGGAATTCCAGTTTTACATATGGGGGGTTATGAAGGAGATGCCTTCATAAAGACTGATTCCGATGCGATTGTCCGGACCGGTATGGAGATGAGGGGAATTAAAGTCCAGGTGACTGCAATTCCAATTCCAATGGCGTGTTCTCCTGCCTTTGAAGGTAAAGCCATCCGTAAAGAGGAGATGTACATAGAATTCGGCGGGACTCGTTCACCAGCCTTTGAACTCCTTACAAAATCAGATCCAAAGGATGTAGAAAATGGGAGGGTGAAAGTCATTGGACCGGAAGTGGATATGATTCCACAGGGCTCTGCCGCTCCGCTAGGAATTATTATAGAAGTTGCCGGTACCCTTATGAAAAAAGAATATGAACCAGTACTCGAGAGAAGGATCCATAATTTTATAAATTACGGAGAGGGTTCATGGCATTCTGCCCAGAGGGATCTTATATGGGTCCGTATATCCAAAGAAGCGGTATCAGATGGGTTGAAGATTGAACATCTCGGGAAACTACTTATTTCAAAATTTTCGATGGACTTTCCAGCCCTGATAGATGCCATTCAGGTTACCCTGATTACTGACCCTGAAAAAATTATGCCAGTTCTGGAGAGGGCCAGATCAATTTACCAGGAGCGGGATGAACGAATAGCAGGGATGAAAGATGATGATGTGGACCTGTATTATTCCTGCACATTATGCCAGACCTTTGCACCCAATCATGTGTGTGTCATAACACCTGAACATACTGCTCTCTGTGGTGCTCTTACATGGCTGGATGGTAAGACTGCTTACGAGATGTCCCCCTCCGGAGCAAATCAGCCAATAGGAAGAGGAGCCACTATAAACGCCAATACCGGGGAGTTTGAAGGTGTAAACCGGTTTGTAAGGCAGGCCTCTCACGGGGAGATAGAGCGTTGTGCTCTTTACAGTATCATTGATGCCCCGATGACCTGCTGTGGATGTTTTGAGGCAGTTGCAATGATCCTTCCCGAAGCTAACGGGATCATGATAGTAAACAGGGAGTACAAAGGTGATACACCTTCTGGCATGACCTTCTCGACGCTTGCAGGAACTATCGGTGGTGGTGCACAAACTCCCGGGTTTATTGGCATCTCAAAAGGTTACATCCTCTCTGAACGGTTCATTCAGGCAGAAGGGGGGATCTCACGCGTAGTATGGATGCCCTCCATCCTAAAGGAAGAGTTCGGTTCAGCACTTATTGAAAGAATTGAAAAAGCCGGACTTTCAGGACTTTATGAAAAGATAGCTGATGAGAAGATTACAACAGATATCGGAGAACTTCTGGTATATCTCGAATCAGTAAACCACCCTGCACTAAGCATGACATCATTAATCTAGGAGAGACAATGGATCTAACCTATTCACCGGGATGGACCACTTCGGTCCGTGAGGTTGTCATCGGAGCCACCTCATCAGAAGGGGGCAGCAGAAGAATCTCCTATAAAATAGGGGGAGAAAATGATCTTCCCTTTATCGGGAATTCAGGACATAAACCCTTGATCGCATTTGAGATCTGTGATGATCCTACGATCTGGCCGGAAGTGGTTCGCAGTGCCTGCCGGGATTTAATTAATAATCCGGCTGACTGGGCTCATCATGCTGATCAGGAATTGAATGCAGACCTGATAAGGCTTAATCTTACTTCAACTAAAAAGAGGAATTTTTCAAATTATAAGGGGATTGGTAATACTATAAAACAGGTGCTTGCTTCAACCAGCCTTCCATTAATCATTGAAGGAAGTAATGACCAGGATATTGACTCGGAAGTATTCCAGCAGTGTGGAGAGGCAGGACAGAATGAGCGGCTTGTGCTTGGTACTGCAGAGGCAGCAAGGTACAGAAGTGTCGCGGCTGCAGCCATAGCATATGGCCACATTATAATCGCACAGTCACCGATTGATGTAAATCTTGCCAAACAGTTAAACATCCTTTTAAGAGAGGCTGGTCTGCCTGACGACAGGATCATTATTGATCCTTATACCGGGGCACTTGGATATGGATTTGAGTATACTTACTCTACAATGGAACGGATCAGGTTCTCAGCCCTCAAAGGCGATTTGGATCTTGCTATGCCGATGATATCATCTCCTGCCGACTCTCTCACTGTTAAAGAAGTCCGGGAGGCGACATTTACTGACGAGACGGCAATTGCCTGGGAAGTTGCAACCTCTGTCGCTGCAGCACTTGCAGGTGCCGTAATACTGGTTGTCAGGCATCCCGGGACTGTTCCGATCTTAAAGGATGCAATAGATCAGCTTAAACATGGAAGGGGGGGAATCTGATGGCCCTGAAAGCTCTTGACATCTATAAATTACTCCCTAAAAAGAACTGCAAGGAGTGTGGTGATCCTACCTGTCTGACTTTTGCGATGAAACTAGCTCAGGGCAAGAGCGACCCGGATGCCTGCCCATACTTAGATGAAGCTGCGAAGGTAGTATTAGGAGCCTCAACAAGGCCTCCCATTCAGAAAGTCATAGTAGGGATGGGAACACGGGCTTTTACTGTCGGTGAAGAGTTTGTATTTTACAGGCATGAAAAGACGTTTTATCACCAACCCGGAATCTTCTACCTGGTTTCAGATAATGAATCTGATGAAAAGATCAGTGATGTCGCCAGGATGATACGGGAGGATTACTTCACCAGAATCGGGATGGATCTCAGGCTTAACGGTGTTGCAATCATATCAGACTCCGGCTCTCCCGTGAAGTTTTCAGAGGCAGTAAAGATCGCATCTTTAAAAGGAGAGATTCCGCTGGTCCTAATTGCTTCAGACCCGACAATTATGGAGGCGGGTCTTGGTGTATGCGGGAACTTCGCACCATTAATTGGTCATGTTACAGAGGATAATATTGAGTCCTTCTGCAACTTTGGCGAAAAATATGGTGCGTCCCTATTGCTAAAGGCTGAAAGTCCAGACTTGCTTACAATTCTGGTGGACAAATGCCTTGCAAAGGGACTATCCAACCTTTTACTTGACCTGACCGGACCAATGGGTGTGTTTGTTCAGGATTCAACCGTCATACGTCAGCTGGCACTTTCCAGAAAAGTCCCACAATTCGGATATCCGGTCTTTCTTGATGTCTCACAATCAGGATTTTCAGGACTTATAACAGGAATTGTAAAGTTTGCGTCTGTAATAATCACCCCCCCTCTTTCAAAACCTGATATGATAGCAGCTCTTGTGATGAGGCAGAATATCTATACCGATCCACAAAAACCGATTCAGATAACCCCCGGACTCTATCAGATAGGGACTCCAGGAAGAAGCGATCCGGTCTTTGTAACTGTAAACTTCTCCCTCACATATTTTACACTTCAGGGATATCTTGAAGCAACAAGACGATCATGCTGGCTATTAATAGTGGATACTGAAGGTATGTCTGTTCTTACCGCAGTCGCCGCAGGAAAACTGAACGAAACAATAATAAAAGATGCTATAAATCAGTTTAAACTGGCTGATGAGGTTGATCACGGGACAATTATAATTCCAGGGTATGCAAGCCCGTTATCAGGAAGAATCGAGGAAGTTACCGGATGGAAAGTGATGGTGGGACCCAGGGATGCAGCTGAAATTGCCGCATATATAGAAGAGGAACTAAAGTAATGCCATTGGTTACATTTCTTCCCGGATTTCGCAAAGTGGACGTGTCTGCCGATGAATCTCTCCTAGCTGCAGCACAGAAAGCCGGCCTTGCAGTAAATGCAGTCTGTGGGGGAATAGGGAAATGTGGAAAATGCATTATGTTTCAAAAATCCGGTCATATACACTTTGATACTGATCTGTATAAGGAATTTTTTTCTCAGGAAGAAAAGGACGCCGGAGCGATTCTTGCCTGTAAAGCCTTTCCTGTTGATGATTGCAGTGTTCTTGTTCCCGAACGGACACTTATACAGACCCAGCAGATCCTGATAAATGTAATGGGTCAGGAGACAGAATTTAATCCATCAGTCAGGAAGTACTCTGTTCGTGTAATTCCTCCTACACTTGAAAATCCGACATCTGATCTTTACAGGTTACTTCAAGCGGTAAAACTGGCCGGAGGACCTTTAGACCGGCACATTTACGTTCCTCTTGAGATCTTAAGGCGGATTCCTTCTGTCCTTAGGAGTTCCGGATGGAATGTGACTGTTACTATAGCAAAACTTCCTGCAGGCTTTCGGATGATTGAGATCGAGAAAGGAGACACGTCAGAGCGGATATATGGCGTTGCAGTAGATCTCGGAACTACAACTATTGTTGCATTCATACGAAATCTAGTAACTGGCCAGATAATCGCAACGGGTTCGAATTATAACAAGCAGATAAGTTGCGGGGAAGACATTCTGTCAAGAGTAAATTATGGTAAACGTAAAGGATTCAGCTATCTTCAGGAACTTGCAATAGATTCTATAAACACAGCCATTGTCAATGCAGCCAACAGTTCTGGGATTGATACTGATGATATCTGTGAAGTTGTGATTGCAGGAAATACCATAATGAGCCATATGATCCTGAATATTGATCCATCATACATGATTGAAGAACCCTATGTTCCGGTTGTGAGGAGATCACTTACAACCTCTGCCGGCAGGCTGAATATTGCAATTAAACAGGAGGGAGGGGTATTTATCTTCCCGGCAGTCAGTGACTTCATCGGGGGAGATGTAGTAGGTGATATCCTGGCTTCAGGAATGGCTGAGTCACCTGAAATTTCATTACTGGTGGATATTGGAACCAACTTTGAGGTAGTACTTGGAAATAACGACTGGATGTTTACCTGTGCAGGTGCTGCAGGTCCGGCTCTTGAAGGTGGTGAAGTTCTGTTTGGAATGCGTGCAAATCCAGGAGCTATAGAAAAAGTGACTATAGAACCTGATACTCTTGATGTAAAATACTCTACAATAAATAATAAAAAACCAGTCGGAATATGCGGATCCGGACTTATCGACATTCTTGCAGAACTTCTTCGTGCATGTGTAATAGACCGGACCGGACGGATTAATACAACCATTAATCACCCAAGAATAAGGCGTGGTGATTACTATCCTGAATTTGTTATCGTATCTAAGGAATTAACAGGAAACGGGAAGGATATCGTCATTACTGAAAATGATATCAAGAACCTGATAATGAGTAAAGCCTCAACACTGGCAGCATGTATCGTACTCATGAACCAGGCCGGAATATCCAGAAAAGATATCAGCAGACTATATTTTGCCGGAGGATTTGGAAACTACCTTAACAAGGAAAATGCCATAACTGTTGGACTAATTCCCGAAATCTCTGTAGATCGCATTGTAAACCTTGGAAACGGAGCAGCAGAAGGAGCCAATATCGCCCTGATCAATCGAAAAAAGAGAAAATTCCTGGATGAAATCGCGTATAAGATTGCATATATCGAACTAAATGCCGAAACTACATTCATGGATGAATATACCAGGGGAACTTTTCTCCCGCACACGGATTTCACTTTATTTCCATCAGTTGAGAAGGCCCTTGAGTTATGCAGACTGAAGGCCGAGGTAAAAAATGGCAGTATTTCTTAAAACACCCAATAGTATCTGTAGTGGCGTAGGATCTCTTCCCCATTCTGATCCCAAAACTGCAGTAGATGATATCTTAAGATTATGCCCTGAAATGCCATATGCTCCGACTCTTCCAGATATTAACCCGTTTGAGGCGATCATATGGCATGACTCTGAATTCCTTCCGGGAAGGGTAATAGACGGTAACAAACTCTATGTAGACAGGAATTTTGATTTTTCTTCAGATATGGAGAGGATCTATCTCGATTTCATGGATCAGAACTTTCTTAATTATTCTGCATCAGGTGTTTATAGTGCAGGCTATTACGAGATGGCTACTAGAAACCTCTCTTCAGTGTGGTGCGTAAAGACGCAGGTTACAGGGCCTGTCACTTTCGGTCTTACTATCACTGACCAGGAGAGAAGACCCCTCGCTTATGATTCGCAATACTTTGATATGTTGTCAAAGATGCTTGCCATGAGGGGGCGATGGTATGAATCACTTATTCAGAAGACATCTGCACCTCAGACTCTGGTAGTTGTGGACGAACCCTATCTTGCCGCTCTTGGTTCTTCAGTTATGCAGATAACTCCTGACATGGTAAGGTCAGCTTATGAGGATATGTCATCCCTGATTGAGGGAGGAGTTGGTTTTCACTGCTGTTCAAATACAGACTGGGGATTTCTGATGTCACTTGATCCTGCATTAATCTCCCTGGATGCATACGGGAACTCGCGTGAATTTCTTCTCTACAGGGATCAGATCGCCTCGTATCTTGAAAAGGGGGGGATCATTGCCTGGGGAATAGTACCTGCTGAACTTGATAAATTCAATACAGAAACAACAGATTCATTATGGAAACGGTATTTGTCCATAAGAGAAGATCTCGGGGCATCACTCGGGTATGAACTCTTTGATGCACAGGCTGTTATTACACCAAGTTGTGGGCTCAGGCTTGCAGATGTGAAGGGAGCTGTAAAGATCATGGAGACCGTTTCAGATATCTCAAAGAGAGCCAGAGAATTATGAGTATTGGGAAAGCGCCATATATTATAGCTATTTCCGGAAAAGGAGGGGTTGGAAAGACAACTATTGCTTCCCTGGTTGTGAGATGTCTGATCCAGTCGGGTATCAGACCTGTACTTGCAGTGGATGCCGATCCTAATGCCAATTTACATGAGGCACTCGGGGTTGAGGTCGTAGAGACATTGGGAAGTATGCGTGAAGAAGCCTTTGCAAAAGCTATCCCTGCTGGTATGTCCAGGACTGAATATGTAAAATACAGGTTCAGGCAGGTTCTCGTAGAGAATGAGGGGTTTGATCTAATTGCCATGGGCAGACCTGAAGGACAAGGCTGTTACTGTTTTGCCAACGACCTCCTTACTGAAGCTATGCAGTCACTTCAGGTCGAATACAAGGCAATCATCATTGATAACGAAGCAGGGATGGAGCACATGGCCAGGGGAACAATAGGAATCCCAGACATTCTGATGGTTGTTACTGATACAGGCTCAAGGGGTATACGGACTGCAGAGAGGATAGAAAAGATTGGAGTTGAGATAGGTGTGCCGGAAGATCGGATTATCAGAATTATTAACCGGGTTCCCAGAGTGTATAATAAACCGAATGGAGTATACGGAACCATTCCATTTGATCCGGAGGTAGAAGAGGCTGATATAAAAGGGAACCCGGTCTCAATAGTCCCCCTTAACAGTCTGGCAGCCTCATCCGTATGTAAACTTGTAAAAAAAATATTCTCACAATAACTGCTCCTGTCGTGTGGGGGGTTTTATACCAAGAACAGATTTAGCTGCCTGATAAACTGTATCCGTAAGGCCCGGAGGGGCATAAACCCCAAGACGCCACTGACTTCTTCTTGTCTCATTAAGTGTCGTGACCAGGGGTGAAACCATTTCCAGTGGAATCATCCCGCTTCTGTTTTGGACCTTTACTCCCATCCATATATCATGGGGATACTTCGGTATATCGACCAGTACATTTATGGGATCAATTCCAGCCTCAACTGCTATTTCTTCAGCCAGAACTCGTTCTCCAAGGATAGATACACTGCTTATCCGACAGGTCTCCCTGACATCTTCTCTACCAACATAAAGGGCACGTTTATAGAGTTGCCTCTGATACAGCCCCTTAACAAGAGAGACAACCTTCTGATTCTCCGAGTGAAGGAGTGCCTGCATACATCCGGCATCATCCTCAAGAAGAATGTCTTCGAGCAAAGAGGAGGGATCTGGCCTGATAAACTCGTATACAGCAAGGATAAACATCTTCTCTGCAATCCTGCTGACATGATGATAATAGACCGAAGAACGCATGAGAGTTCTTGCAATAAGTAGTGATTCCGCTGCCTGGACACCCGAATCATCAAGCACGATATCTTTACCTGATAACCTCATGGCACGGATAAGCCGCATGGCATCAACAGTTCCATATGGAACACCGGTATAATGAGCATCACGGAGCAGGTAGTCCATTCGGTCAACATCAAGATCCCCATGGATTATTCCGGATAGATAATGCGTTCCGTTTACAACATCATAAATATCACCGGGATCAATCCCGAGGGCGTCAAGTTCAGGCTTTATCGATCCACCATTAAGCAAATTCCTGATATCCGTATGATGAAGATCAAGGAGTTCTATCGAGAGTCCCTCTATGGCATGGGAGAAAGGACCGTGACCAATATCATGAAGAAGGCCTGATACAGTAATCAGCCGTTGATCTTCCGAAGAGAGATTAAGCTGCCGTGAGAGGGCGCTGGCGAGATGCATTGTCCCAAGCGAATGTTCAAACCTGGTATGATGTGCTCCCGGATAAACAAGGTATGAGAATCCCAGTTGCCTGATATATCGCAGCCTTTGAACATCAGGGGCATCCAGTATCGGAAGAAGCGCTGAATCAACCTGAATGTACCCATGAACCGGATCTTTTATTGCTTTCATCAGACCCCGCATCTCATATGATCCGGGAGGATAAATAAAAAGGGATGATTACCTTTCTGTCAGGAGGAACAGGAACTCCAAAACTCCTGGAGGGAGCACGGGAAATTCTCAAAGATCCTGAAATTTCTGTTATTGTAAATACGGGGGAGGATATCTGGTACCTTGGCGGGCATATCTCTCCTGATGTGGATACAGTCACCTACCTCTTTGCAGGAATTCTTAATACCAAAACGTGGTGGGGGATCTCAGGCGATACCATCTATACTCATGAGATCGTCAGCAAATTCCTCCCTGATGCATTTATAACGGTCGGGGATAAAGACCGGGCTTTTCAGATAACCAGGGGGGAACTTCTAAAAGGAGGTAAAACCCTGACAGAAGTTACAAAAATATTCTGCCGGCAATTCAATATCTCCGCCCGTATCCTCCCTATGACTGACAACCCGTGGATAACTCATGTCAGAACTCCCGAAGGTAACATGCACTTCCAGGAGTACTGGGTTAAACACAGAGGCAGGGTTCCGATAAGTGCGGTCTGCCACGAACCTGAAGAATCTCCTTATGCAACAGATGCAGCACTATCAGCAGTCAGGGAGGCAGAATTTATTGTCATCGGGCCAAGCAATCCGGTAACCAGTATCATGCCCATACTGTCCTGTAAAGGTGTAAAAGAGACGCTTATAACAAAAAAAGTTATTGCAATCAGCCCTTTTATCGGCGAACAGCCGATTTCAGGCCCTGCAGGGGAACTAATGAAGACGATAGGATATAAGGCTGATTCAACCGGGGTTTATCAGTTATATAAGAATTATACTAAACAACTGTTCTTTATCCAGGATATCAGGGATCCTGTTGTTGTTCCAGGCTCTATAAGACTGAATACACTTATGAAGACCCCTGAAGTTGCCAGAGATATTATGAGAGAGATCCTGATTCATATCAGGACTTAAATTCAGGTACTCCTGACTCTTTTTTATTCTGATGACTTGGCACGGTCCAGTAACTGTGCCGCACTCTTCCCTGCTCCGGCAATTACTTCCTCTTCACCAGGAATATAACGATTATACATCAGGACACGACCATTGCATATAACAGTCCGGACATCTCCCCCTTCTGCTGAGTATACAATATTAGATACAGGATTATGTAACGGAACCATAGACGGGTGAGTGAGTGATAGAAGGCAGATGTCTGCAGGCATACCTGTCTCAAGTACACCCCCCGGATATCCAAGTGCTCTGGCTCCGCATGATGTTGCCATCGACAGAGCCTCTCCGGCAGGAAGGAGCACATCTGAATTATATGAAAACTTCTGACAGAGTGCTGCAACCTTCATCTCTTCCAGCATATCCAGATTGTTGTTAGAAGAACACCCGTCTGTACCGAGCCCGACATTTACCCCTGCCTCTTTGAGCAATTGATACGGCATTGCCCTCCCTGTTGCAAGTTTCATGTTGCTGACCGGGTTATGGGCGATATGCGTTCCTCTCTCTCCGATAAGTTTACAATCTCCGTCACTGAGCCAGCATCCATGGGCAGCCACCGTCCTTTCTGTCAGACACCCGGACTTATCAAGAAGAGTCACTGGATTCATTCCATACGTTTTTAAGCAGTCATCTACCTCCTGTTTTGTTTCAGACAAGTGAATGTGAAGTAATATTCCTTTCTCCCTGCTGTACTCCGCACATTTCTCCAAGTGTGAAGGAGGGACAGTATAAGGTGCATGAGGCCCGATCGCAGGTCTGATGAGATCCGTGTTCATGGACCTGATCTTTCTTACGAGATCTTCCGTAGCTTTTAGCTCAATCTCTAATTTCTCATCACTACCGAAGGTAATGATACCATGGCTAAGAACTGCGCGTATCCCTGATTCCTCAACCGCCCTCGCAGCGGCATCCATAAAAAAGTACATGTCATTAAACGCGATAGTCCCTGATCGGATCATCTCCAGACAAGCAAGCCTGGTTCCCCAATAAACATCTTCACCGGTCAGATGTGCCTCAAGCGGCCAGATCTTCTCAGACAACCACTGCTTAAGATGCATATCATCAGCATAACCCCTGAGGAGGGTCATGGCCGCGTGAGTATGAGTATTAACAAATCCAGGGATCGCAAGGGTACCTGACCCGTCCAGGATCAGATCTGCCTGATTCCTCCATTCCAGGCTGATATCCGTCCCTATTGCCCTGATAACCCCATTCGCATCATAAAAGATATCCGACGATTTTCCATCCGTAAGGAGCGCTCCGGTAATAAGAGTAGAGCGGGTCTTTACAAAAAGATCAGGATTTTGATTGACAAATTCCGGCTTTGATAACTTCATCTGTATGCTATGTCTCCCGTATCAGCGATAAAACCGATGCAATCGGATCCAATACCTACAGAAAAAGGGTTTTGAGCAGGCCCGCTGATTGAGTTAAGGGAATAATATGAGACTTCCTATCAATAAAATCACTCAGGAGATCCAAACTGCAGAAGTTACCGGGTGGGTCCACGAAATCAGGGACCTGGGAGGTCTGGCATTTCTACTCTTAAGGGACAGGACCGGGATTATCCAGGTGACCATTCCAAAGAAAAAAGTATCACCGGAGATTCCTGAAGTTGTAAAGACAATATCACGTGAATCTGTTATCAGAGTTGTTGGTAAGGTAAAGCCTGAAGGAAAGGCACCGGGTGGCAGGGAAATTATCCCTGACCAGATAGATGTCATCAGTATGGCTGCAACACCTCTTCCCCTTGATGTCGCGGAAAAAGTGCCTGCAGAACTAGATACAAGACTTGATAACAGATTCCTTGATGCGAGAAGACCAAAGGTCAGTGCAATCTTTAAAATAAGGAATGCCGTCCAGCATGCAGCCAGGAATTACCTCTTTGATAACGGATTTATCGAGATTAATACCTCAAAGATTGTGGCTGCAGCAACTGAAGGTGGTACTGAGCTCTTCCCCATAGCTTATTTTGAGAAGGAGGCATTCCTCAATCAGAGCCCTCAGCTTTATAAACAGATGATGATGGCGGCAGGATTTGAGAAGGTCTGTGAGATTGGCCCTATCTTTCGTGCTGAAGAACATAACACAACCAAGCATCTGAACGAAGCAACATCTGTGGACATCGAGGTCTCCTTTACTGATCATCTTGGAGTTATGCAGACACTTGAAGAACTGATCCGGGAGATCTACAGGTTTGTAGATACCAGATGCAGTGATGCCATAGCAGATATCGGAATTGATGATTTCAGAGTTCCGGAGAAGGAATTCCCAAGAATTTCTTACGATGAAGCTGTTGGAATTGCAGGAAGAAAAACAGAGGAAGAGATATCATATGGAGATGATATAGGGACTGCCGCAGAACGCGCCATTGGAGAAGAAGTCGGCACATTGTACTTTATTACAGACTGGCCTTCCTCTATCCGACCTTATTATGCCATGCCTTATGAGAATGATCCTGATATCTGCAAAGCATTTGATCTCATGCATCCGAGAATGGAACTCTCGTCAGGTGCACAGCGTGTTCATGAATATGATCTTCTGGTTGAGCAGATTGCAAAGAAGGGACTAAACCCGGACAACTTTGAGTTTTACCTTAATCCATTCAGATACGGGATGCCTCCCCATGCAGGCTGGGGAATGGGAGTTGAAAGACTGGTTACTACCATGTTAGGACTTTCAAATGTTCGTGAAGCAGTACTATTTCCAAGGGATCGACACCGGGTAGTGCCCTGAAGATGAAACCGTTCATCCCTGATATAATACTCCCGACAACTGTGGTCGGAAGTTACCCGGTACAACCTCAAAAGGGCCTGAAGAGCCTGCTGGATCCATATGGTGAAGCGGTAAGAAAGGCAGTTGACTGCCAGATTAAGGCTGGTATCACCATTATATCTGATGGACAGGTAAGGGGTGATATGATAAGTGTATTTGCTTCAAAACTCCCGGGGATCAGGGGGAAAGATGTCATCGGGAAGATTATGCCACCCGACAGGGCCATTACTGTCAAGGATACTATCTATGCAATAAAAAAGCATCCTTATGTAAAAGCAATCATCACCGGACCATCGACACTGGCTCATGGGCTTCATATTAACACCAGACAGTACAGGAACAGGGATGAATTAATACCAGACATCGCTTCAGCCCTTGTTGTTGAAGCAAGGGCCCTTTCAAAGACCGGGGCCGTGATGCTCCAGATTGATGAACCTATACTCTCAACCGGAGCCGCATCAATAGAAACTGCTGTAGAGGCCGTGAGTATGATCTCTGAATCCGTTTCAATTCCTCTCTGCCTTCACGCCTGTGGAAATATCTCCCGGATAATAGATGACCTGCTCACTATGCCGGTTCAGATCCTCGACTTTGAAGGGAGTATAAATCAGGATAATCTTACTTCATTTTCAGGAAAAGAGTTACGTCACCGTTACATCGGGTGTGGGGTTGTAGATTCGGCATCGCCGGTTATGGAGCAGGAGGATGAGATAAGGAAGAGGATCCTGGCAGGTGTTGATATTCTCGGAGCTGAACGGATCCTACCTGATCCTGACTGCGGCCTTAGAATGCTACCCCCTGATATTGCATATGCAAAGCTGAAAAGACTCAATGATGCAACAGAAGGTGTTAGGGAAGAACTCGTAGGAAGCGGGCAAACCATCTTTTCCTAAGAGAGCCAACCAGATATTAACGTCCGGTAGTCATGAATTTATCTTCACTCAATGGTAAAGAGTTATTTGCGGCAGTTCTGTTCATATCAGCGGTATTTATCCTGGGGCTTAAACTTATGACACCAACACCCCTGGTTATATGGTATACCGGGGAAGATTATGTCATCCAGTCTGAGCAGATCGGGGATATTTACTCTGTAACAGACGTTGTCATTATAATTGTCGCTTCCCTGCTAATCTGTGGAAGCGGAGCTTATCTCTTCCTGTATGAACAGATCCATCCAATTGTGACTCCGGTAATACCCCAACCTCCGCCGCCTGATGTACCACCACCAGTATCACCACTTGAAGAGAGAAAAAAAAAGTGGGAAACTGTCCTGCCAACATTAAAAGAAGATCAACAGATGATCTATCAGACTATACTGGATGCTGACGGGATAATCCCACAGAGTGATATAGTAGAAAAGACAGGGCTTTCAAAGTCTAATGTAAGCAGGTCCCTTGATATCCTAGAAAGTATGGGTTTGATAGAGAAAAGGCGCAGAGGGATGGGCAATGTCATTCTTTTAAAATAAGGATGGGTATATGATAAATAACCGGATTCTTCTACTTGCAGCACTCCTTTCACTGGGGATTATTCTCTCATTCACAGGAAATATTCTGATGGATATGGAAAACCCGGTAAGGCAGGGCAGTTCTCTCCTGGAAAATTATCTTATTATGCAGTCAATGGCCGGAAAAAACCCTTCATATGTGAACCAGACCTATGTCATAGGTGACTCTGGTATTGTAGTAAGTTTCAACGATATAATGGGCAACAAACAAAGTCAGGTTCAGGAAGGAACGGGATTGGTTAACGCTACAACACCCTTGTCAGTCAGAAAGGCGGAACCTTCTAACATAACATCGCCCTGAGTTCTCTCCTTAATAGTTTCCAGCCCCCGACACGAGGCAGTTCGTTAACGATAAATAAACGACGCGGAGATTTATATCCTGCAAGGTACTCCCCTGACCAGGCCTTAAGTTCATCAATCGTTAAGAGATCCTTTGAATTCCTTAATACGACTGCAGCAGCAGGAACTTCACCCTTCTCTTCGTCCAGGCACCCGAATATCGCCACATCAGATATCTTTGGATGCCTTAACAAAACTTCTTCGACTTCTGTCGGATAGATCTTCCATCCTGACATAATTATCATATCCTTCTTTCTGTCGGTAATGACGAGCATCCCGTTTGAATCAAGGTAACCCAGATCTCCTGTAAGAAACCAGCCATCATCCAGAAAGACCTCGGCGGTTTCATCTGGCTTGTTCCAGTAACCGAGGGCAACAGCCGGGCCTCTTAGTGCTACTTCACCAGGGGTATTCTGAGGTAATTCTTTCCCGGGATCCTGCTCATCCACGATCTTTACTTCAGAAAACCCGACAGGTTTTCCTACACTGTTAAACTCATCTGCAGCATAATAATCCTCAGGCCTTATTACTGTCCCTGTTCCTATGACAATCGTCTCTGACAGACCATAGGCGTTGATTATAGGGATTTTAAACCGACTGAAGAACCGTTTCCAGGTGGGGGAGTGCATCGGACCACCCCCGCTAATTATTCTTTTTACTGTTGAAAACTTCTCTTCTGTTCCGGCTGGGGTTTCTGTCAGGGCATGAATAACCGGAGGCATTCCTGAAAGGATGGTTATCTTGTAACCATCTATAAGCCGTATGTATTCATCCAGCCTGTAACGCTCCATAATAACATATGTTCCCCCTAAAGAGAGCACAGATAATCCCCATGAGATTCCTACATGACCCATCGGATATATGCCAAGATAGCGATCATCACCGGATAGTTCGAGAGCCTCCCGCTCAGCCATTAATGCAGAAAGCCAGCCTCCATGGGTGAGCATTGCTCCTTTGGGCCTTCCGGTTGTGCCTGATGTATACTGAATCTGGCATATCCGGTCTGCTCTGCAGGCCACCGGCCTTTCAGGAGTGTATTTTAATGTAAGATCTTCCCATGAATCCGGTCCGCTTCCCCCGGTCATTAGAATCAGAGACAAAGAAGGGCATCTTTTTGAAATTCTCTCGATATTATCTGCAGAATTCACAGAAGATATTATTACTTTAGCTCCGGAATCCTGAACCGTGTATGCCAGTTCGTCCTCATGATAAGCAATATTTGCGGGAACAACCACAAGTCCGGCTCTCCAGGCCGCAAGGTAACTTATCAGGTACTCCGGAGAACTGTCAAGATACAGGACTACCCGATCTCCAGGTAGTATTGAAAGCCTGTGCAATGCCACAGCAAGAGAGCCACTCATATTGTAGAGATCCCTGTAGGTATACGATCTTCCGGAAGACGGATGAATAAGGGCGGTTTTTTCCGGCTGTCTCAAAAAACAGGTATCAATAAAACTTACAATATTAAACATGTCAGAAAATTGTCACTCCTGTACATAAATATACTAAAGTTTAATCTGTGACTATTTAAGATACAAATATTCGGATAACATCAGGAGTTATCATGAGATATTTACTTAAAATCTCCCTAATTATGTTAGATAAAAAAAAAAGGAAAGAACTATCAAGTATTACTGGTACTCAGGCGGTTCTGGTTGTTTTGGTATACCTGCTTTAAAGTATTTTTTAACCCGGTCATATGCTTCTCTAAGCTGCGGATTCATAGTAGGATGAACCTTTTCAAGAGCACGTTCAAAGTGAACCTTATTCACTTCAGAGAGATGATCCCTCATAGCAAATATTGCGGCTTCCCTGCAGAGTGCTTCCAGATCAGCACCTACAAACCCCTCTGTTCTTGTTGCAATATCTGAGAAGATCTTTGTAATAGCCTGATCGTCAGAGGTAATCCGGACCTTCTCAAGGATCTCAATAAGGTTTTTCCGGCGGATCTGACGGGGTATGGAACCTCCTGAACCTTCGATACTTTTAATACCCGTTTCCAGTTCTGAAAAAGTATATTCCTGTCCTGCCGTAAGTGAGCCTGAAAATTGTTCAAAATCCTCATCATTATAATTTTCTGAACACCGGACCAGGTTTTCCATTGCAGAACCTTCGATAGGAATTAACCCGGAATGTATTCTTAAGATCTCCTCCCGGTCTGTGACCCCGGGCTCGCCAATATATATGAGGCGATCAAACCGGCCTGAACGCAAAAGGGCAGGATCAACAATATCAGGTCTGTTTGTTGCTCCAAGCACCACAACATCCCTCATATCCAATAGCCCGTCCATCTCGGTCAGGAACTGGTTTAGAACACTCTCCATGGTGTGACTATCACCTGAACTTCCCCTGGCAGGGGTCAGTGCATCAAGTTCATCAAAGAAGATTATGGATGGAGCCACCTGCCTTGCTTTTTTGAAGATCTCCCTGACTGCCCGTTCAGACTCCCCAACCCATTTTGATAACAGTTGCGGACCTCTGACTGCAATAAAATTGGCCCCTGATTCATTAGCTACAGCCTTTGCAAGAAGGGTTTTTCCAGTTCCGGGCGGTCCGTAAAGCAGAACGCCTCTTGGTGACTGAATCCCCAGATCATCGTACTTCTCTTTTCTGGTCAGGGGATACTCGACAGCCTCACGGATCTCTTCAATAGCCTCAGATAGTCCTCCGACATCTGACCACGTCAGATGAGATACTTCCAGCATCACCTCACGCATTCCTGACGGAGTAATCTCACGAAGTGCCTGCCTGAAGTCTTTTCCAGTTACTACCATCGTTTCAAGGATTTCATCCGGGATCACCTCTTCATCGAGATTTATATGCGGGAGATACCGGCGCAAAGCCCGTATTGCAGCCTCCCGTGCCAGTGCCGCAATATCAGCTCCAGTGTATCCATGCGTCCTTTCTGAAAGTTCTTCAAGGCTTACATCCTCATCAAGCGGCATACCACGGGTATGGATCTTCAATATCTCTTCCCTGTCAGAGGCTATCGGGACACCAATTTCTATCTCACGGTCAAACCTGCCCGGGCGTCTTAGCGCCGGATCTATAGCATCAAGCCTGTTTGTCGCACCAATAACCACAACCTGGCCACGTTCCTCAAGCCCGTCCATCATCGTAAGGAGCTGGGCAACAACCCTTCTCTCAACCTCACCGGTTACTTCCTCTCTTTTTGGGGTGATAGAATCCAGTTCATCGATAAAGATTATTGCAGGAGCGTTCTCGGCAGCCTCTTCAAAGACCTCACGCAGACGCTGTTCACTCTCCCCGTAGTACTTGGATATTACCTCAGGCCCTGCAATCGGTATGAAATGTGCTCCTGACTCGTTTGCCACTGCCTTTGCAATAAGTGTCTTACCTGTTCCCGGGGGACCAAAGAGCAGAACGCCTTTCGGGGGCTCAATCCCGAGCCTGCTAAAAAGTTCAGGATGACGCATTGGAAGTTCTATAGTCTCCCTTAAACGCTGGAGTTCGTCCCGAAGTCCTCCTATATCCTCATATGTAATCTGACTTATTCCTTCAAACCCGCTAATCGGTTTATCAGAAATATTAATCTCTGTCTTCTGGGAGATGATTACCGCATCCGGAGGTTCTACCTCTATGACTTTATATGCCACAATCTGTGGCTGAACAAAGGGTATTCCAATAGTTACAGGCACAGAATCTCCAAGAGAGACCGGAAAATCAATCAGGTAATGCAGAATTCCTGATGGATCAACCTGCGGTATATTTTTCGGGAGATCCTCAGGAGGGGCCAGTACAACGGCTTCAGCCGGGATTACTTCTTCTACGCGGGTAATTCTTACAGTGTCCCCGATAGAAACATTGGCATTCATCCGGGTAAAGTTGTCAACCCTGATCTTCTGCTGATTCCAGTCTGCAACCTGGGCACGCCAGACTTTGGCAACCGTCTCTGTCCTGCCTCCAATCCTGATGATATCACCAGGTGATAAACGAAGCTGTAGCATTGTTTCCGGGTCAAGCCGGGCTTTGCCTCCGCCTTGATCTCCTGGATATGCACTATCAACCCTGAGATATAACTCCATTACCTAACCATCATATATACCGGGATTTAAAAGTATAGCACCATGCGTCTTCTGGTATTTGATCCCTTTCACGGGGCCGCAGGAGATATGATATGTGCAGCACTGATAAGCGCCGGAGCTCCTGAGGAACCTGTTCTTAAAACCATGGCCTCTGTGGTTCAGATTCCAAAAACAGAAATAGTATCAAGGTGTGGAATTTCTGCCCTGAAGATACATACTATGGCCGGACCTGCCTGCCGGACTTTTGATGAAGTCCTCGAAAAAGTTCACACTGCAAAAGCCCCTTCCTTTGTTATTGAACAGGCAATAAGGATCTTTCACCGGATAGCAGAAGCTGAAGAGACGGTGCATGGAGTAATGACGCACTTTCATGAGGTAGGAGCAGACGATGCCATTGCCGATGTTATCGGATCCTGTATGGCTCTTTCTCTTCTAAAATCTGACCGTATACTCACCTTACCGGTTGCAACAGGAAAGGGCACCGTAAGATGCGGGCATGGAGTGATGCCTGTCCCGGCACCTGCCACTGCCGCCATACTTACAAGGGGAATTCTTATCGTGATGGCAGGTGATTGCAAAGGAGAGCAACTTACCCCTACAGGAGCTGCAATCTTATCTGAGATAACGGATGAAGCCACAAATAATCTGCCATTGGGGAGGATAATATCAATAGGATATGGTGCCGGTAACCGTGATGATCCGATCTCACCCAACGTACTTAGAGTACATGTTATGGAATGCCAGGGATTGAACCAGGATACCGTTGACATTATTGAGACCAATGTTGATGATGTATCAGGGGAGATCATCGGAAGTGCTTTGAAAAGGCTGGTAGATGCGGGGGCACGTGATGCATCATCAATATCAATAATTATGAAGAAGGGAAGACCTGGACAACTTATAAGGGTTATTTCACCGGTTACAGAGACCACCAGACTAGCAGAAATTATGGCTTTAGAACTTGGATCCCTCGGTATCAGGGTAATTCCTTCGGTTCACCGGTTCATAGCCGAAAGATTTGTCAAAGAAATATCCGTTACAATAAATGGTGCCTCTCATATGTTTCCTGTAAAGTTCGGGTTTACAGGTGGAAATTGTTATCTTATCAAACCGGAATTTGATAATATCGAACATTTTGCAATTGAACGGGGAATACCGGTGAGAGAGATCCAATCAATAGTAGAACAGCAAGCCAGAAGATTGATGGAAAGTGGTGATATCTCTTGAACCTCAAGGGTGAACCATCTGGAAGCAGGGATTTGGATGACCTTATAGGAACGGGCTATCCAAAAAAGATGATCACTCAGATATACGGGGAGCCCGGATGCGGAAAATCTACATTCTGCCTGCTTGCTGCAGTAGAGGTCCTCAAAACAGGGAGATCGGTTATATACATTGATACAGAGAGTTTTTCAGTGGATCGCTTCAGTCAGATAGGAGGATCAGGAGCAGAAACACTTGCAGAACGATTATTCCTTTATGAACCTACAGACTTTGATCAACAGGCAGTAATGATCGCCAATGTTGAAAAATTGCTGAAAGAGCAGATGAGCGGAATAATAATTCTTGACTCTGCCACCAGCCTTTACAGGACAGAGAGAGAGCATATGCAGGAGAATCTACAGCAATTTAACAAAATGATGATAATACTGCTGGGATATGCAAAAAGGTTCGATATTCCGGTTCTGGTAACCAACCAGGTGTATATGGATATCAACAAGGGTGATTTTGCACCTCTTGGCGGGACAGGCCTTTCCCATTTAAGTAAGGTAATTCTCCGGATAGAAAGAATTGACAGTCTTCGTCGGATAAAAATTACCAAGCACCATGCAAAACCCGAAGGGGAATTCTTTGATTTTTCAATTGTGCAGGAGGGTATTCACCGTACTGACTCATAAACTTATTAAGTGAAAAGTTTATTATCGAAGTAATGATTCTCAGGTCAGAAATTAATTATGCCTCAATTAAGGACTGAAAATTATGTTGAATCTTAAAAAAACCCTAACTTTTACATTATGCCTCATCATAACCTGTTTTTTATCCATTACTGTAACCGCCAGCCAGAGTAATTATCCGGATGCTGCAGTTATTATCAATGAATCAGGAACATATAGCCTAGAAAATAATATTACACACTCAGAACCAGTCGGAGTTATAATTGCTGCATCATCTGTCTTTCTGGATGTCCAGGGTTTTCAAATAACGCCTGATCATGCCGGATCACAAACTGCCGGGGTATGGATCGCCAGAACTGATGAAGCGGGAAAACCTGTATCAGATGTCAGGATAACTAATTGCACATTATCTGATGAGAGTATCGGTATCTATGGTGAAGGCCTGAATTCTACCGAGTACCCATGGGGAACTGGTATATCTGATGAGATTAATCCTCCGGATACATCATCAGATAAGAAACTTATCCTTTCCGACCTGATGATAAATAACTGTTCAAAGGGGATCGCACTTTATCAGGGGGGAGATATCCGGATTTTGAGAATCAATGCAAGAGATAACGTAGATGGAGTTTTTATCTCTTCAGGATCGGTAAAGCTCCAGAATAATACTATTATGCAGAGTACAACCTTTGGAGTCTGGCTGAAAAACATCACCGATTCTGATATAAGCGGCAACAGGATAGAGAGCATGACCGGGACAGGAATTAACCTTGAAGGTGTATCCGGGGTTATATTATCAGACAATCTCCTTGATAACCCCGAAAATATTCAGCAGACAGACAGCACTGATATCGAACTTAACGCTGAAAAAAATCTCTCTGATAATACAATTAATAGTTCAGTTACGGGTGATAATCTTTTGGAATATGAAGAAAAGCCGGTTTATAACTTCTCTGACGATATAACCGAAAGAAACGAAGACCTGATAGGAGATATCCCAAATATCAGTGAGATTGAAACAAAGGATAATTACCCGTTGATTTCTCCCGAACCAGACAATGCTTCAAAACCTGCAGTAACAATTCCAGGTCCTGTTGATTTACAACCAAGATCAACCTTCACTGGTATTCATGCCACAATATCTGGAGATACAATTCCGGAAGAGATGAAAGCAGGAAATTCATACAAGGTAACTGTGACTCTTAACAATGACGGAACTGATGACTGGATCGATTCATATGGGATAGGTATCAGGGCTCTTGATGATGCCTTAGAGTTTGGCCCGTCCTGGCAGAAGATCCCGAAGTTTATTCCTTCAAAACAGATTTACATATTTAATTTTTCAGTTACTGCTCCGTCTCCCGGGACATACAACCTGGCATATCAGGCTGCGCGAGAAGGGCAGGGTGTTTCAGTAACTTTCGGGAGGCCTTATTCTAAAAAAGTGACGGTAAGGTAAGGAATTTTATTATCAATTTTTAATAAGGATCTGATTCAGGTCCTCCGGCCACCGCCATACCCGCCGCTGCCACCACGGTTATAACCGCCACCACTTCCACGATCATACTCACGCCTTGGCTGCATAGGGCGGGCTTCGTCAATGCGCATAGTCCTCCCTTCAAAGACGGTCTGATTAAGACCCTCCATTGCTGCCTCTGCTTCCTCTTTTGTAGCCATCTCAACAAATCCGAACCCTTTTTGTTCAATGATTTTTACACTGACTACTTCACCATACTTCGAGAATAACTCCCGGATCTGGTCTTCTTTCACAGAGTACGTCAGGTTTCCAACGTACAAACGCTTTCCATCCATACAAGCTCACGCATACTGTGCATAACGCAGATGGCAGCAGAGATCTAGGGGATCACCAGATGCCAGTAAGACCGTAATAGCCGGATATTGTCGCCTGCCATAAACAGACTGACGTAATCAATCCTATTCAGCACTATCCTGCGTCTGCAATTTATCTTTTGCACCCTTTATTTATCAGGATTTCCGTGAGCCTGACGATCAGTAAAGAGCTCTCTCACCAGTTTTACTGCACACAAATCTCCGCACATAGAACATGTCTCCTTTTCAGGATCCCTGTCATGGATTAAATGTGCCTTTTCAGGAAAGAGTGAGGCTTCATACTGGCGTTTCCAGTCAAGATCCTTCCTGGCCTTCCCCATCTCAATCTCTCTCTGGATTGCATCATTCCTACCGGATAGCAGATCGCCTATATGAGCCGCCAGGATGGCTGCTCTGGTTCCTTCAATAATATCATCTACTCTTGGCAGGGCAAGGTGCTCACTTGGTGAGACCATACAAAGGAAGTTTGCCCCGTGTTTACAGGCAATTGCACCTCCTACAGCCCCGTTTATATGATCATATCCTGCAGCAATATCAGTCACCAGGGGTCCAAGAAGATAGAGTGGTGCATTAGAAGTAAGCTCTTTAATGTAGCGAACATTATATCCAATCTGATCCATTGGCATATGCCCCGGGCCTTCAATCATACGGGATACTCCAAGATCTGATGCACGTCTTGCAAGCCTTCCAAGATTAAGATATTCGACACTTTTTGCCTCCTTTGGAGCATCTTCATAACAGCCCGGACGCATACCATCACCAAGACTTACCACCACATTGCTCTCTGCGAGTATCTCACAGAGATAATCAAACTCAGTCCAGAGCGGATTTTCTTCTCCGCTTGCTACCATCATAGCCAGGTGAAAGGCCCCGCCACGGGATACGACCCCCATTGTTCGCGGATCTTCATTTAGAGACTTAAGTACATCCCTGTTAACACCACAGTGAAGAGTCAGAAAGTCCACGCCATCCCTGCAATGCTCTCTTATCACATTAAACAGCAGATCCGCATTTACCTCTCCGGCATTGCCTGCTCTTCTCACAGCCTCGTATATAGGTACCGTTCCTACAGGGACAGGAAACTTCAGTATCCTACTTCGCATTGCCGTAAGATCCCCTCCGGTCGAGAGATCCATAAGAGTATGGGCACCATTATTCACAGCAGCCAGTGCCTTTTCAGACTCAAGATCCGGATTGCAGAGCCCCTGAGATGTTCCGACATTAACATTCACCTTAACCCTGCAACCCTCACCAATGGCACAGTGGGCATGACTTCTTACCGGATTCTCAGGGATCACCACTCTTCCTGCATGTATTAGGGATAACAATCGATCCTCATTCATCGACTCTGCCGATGCAACAGCTTTGAGAGTTTTTTTATCTGGTAGATTCCGGATATGTACCATATCTTACTTGTTGTATGTAGAGGAATATCATATTCACATGACTGTAAAACTCATCCCGGGTCAGGGCATGTACGCAAACGCCTATCTGGCCGGAGGAACGATCCTCGTAGATGCCGGAGTGACACCAATGGATATTGAGGCGCATAAGGACAAAATAACGCATATTATTCTCACTCACTGTCACTATGATCATACAGCCTATCTCCCTGAATTAGTCAGGATAACCGGTGCAAAGGTCTGTATTCATAATGCAGATGTAAAAGGACTGAATAATGATTCTGTCAGTCTTTCAATGCTTTTTGGTTCTCATTCAACAGGAATAGTTCCTGACATCGTACTAAACGGTGGAGAAATAATGGAAGGATTTGAAGTGATCAGCACTCCTGGTCATACTCCCGGGAGTATATGTCTTTATGATAAAGAGAACTGCGACCTGATATCCGGAGATACGGTATTTACTGACGGAGCATTCGGGAGGTATGATTTTCCGGGTGGAGACCTTAAAAGTCTGACAGCATCACTTGAACATCTTGCAGGTATAAAAGTCAACGGATTATATCCTGGCCATGGTATCCCGGTCAGGAATAACGGAGAGAGGCATATTCGTGCAGCTAATATCCTGATCCACTCATAAGATGGAGAAAGGAGTTTACATTCTGCTCATAGGAGTCAGTGAATGCTCCCTTAAGATTGGAGCACTTGGATTAATTTCATTTAAACAGGGTTTTTATGCATATGTAGGATCTGCTCTCGGATCCGGTGGACTGGAAAGGGTGAAGAGGCATATAAATACATACAGAACAAAGAGCGCGAAGTTACACTGGCATATAGATTACCTCCTGATATCACCCTTTGTATCCTCTCTTTGGGTATTTTGCCTGAAAACCAATGATAGAATAGAATGTTTAATTGCCGGATCATTAAAAGGGAGGGAGATTGATAGATTCGGGGCTTCTGACTGCGACTGCAGGAGTCATCTGTTTTATTTTGAGATGGATCCTGGTGATCAGATCATCCGGATTCTTACGGATCACCAGGGAGACGGACTGAAAGTAATAGAGATCATATGATTATTACCTGTCCTGAATGAGTAAAATTATCTGATTAAATCACAAGAGTTACATTATCTGAGAGAGGTGTTAAGGAAATGATCAAGGTTGCGATCAATGGATATGGTACCATAGGTAAGCGTGTAGCAGATGCTGTGGCAATTCAGAAAGATATGGAGATAATCGGTGTCTCAAAAACAAAGCCATCTTCTGAAGCATTCATTGCAGTAAGGAAAGGGTACCCCTTATATATTGCAGACATCAGCAGGAGAGATACATTTGAAAAAGAAGGTATTCCGGTTGCAGGATCTGTTGATGAGATGCTGAAAATTGCTGATGTTGTCGTTGATGCAACTCCCGGGGGAATAGGTGAGACGAACAAAGCAGCGTATGAAAAAGCAGGTGTGAAAGCTATCTGGCAGGGAGGAGAAAAACATGAACTTGCGGGTTTTTCATTTAACTCACATGCAAATTATACGGACGCAATAGGGAGGCAGTTTGTAAGGGTTGTTTCATGTAACACGACCGGCCTTTGCAGGGTTATTAAAGCAATGGATGATGCATTCGGGGTGATTAAGGTCAGGGCAGTTATGGTAAGACGCGGTGCTGATCCCCATGTTGTAAAAAAGGGCCCGATTGATGCTGTTGTTCTTGATCCTCCAACGATACCAAGCCATCACGGGCCAGACGTGAACACTGTCCTTCCGCATATTAACATCGTCACCATGGCTATGATTGTACCGACAACCCAGATGCATATGCATGCCATTACCATGGAACTTAAGAAAGAAGTCCCACGTGAAAAGGTACTCGAAATCATGAAAAATCACAACCGTATAGGCCTTGTTGCAAAAAATACGGCAATAAAGAGTACTGCTGAACTTAAAGAGTATGTCATGGATATGGACAGACCGCGTTCAGATCTCTGGGAGAACGGGGTCTTTGAGGCTTCAGTAAATACAGTGGGAAATGAACTCTTCTTCTTCCAGGCAATACATCAGGAAGCAGATGTAGTTATTGAGAATGTTGATGCAATACGCGCGATGATGGGTGATATAAAAGACTCCTTGACATCAATCAGGATGACTAATGAAGCGATGAAATTTACTGCCCTCTAATTCTACTACCCTATTATCCCTTTTCAAAACAGACCTGAGGAGAATGGATACATATTCCCGTGTGGTAAGGAACACGGTAGAGATAGTAACAGAAGATGAACTAAGGACGCTTCTTGGGAAACAGGTCAAAAAAGTTTACGCAGGATATGAACCGAGTGGTGAGATCCATCTTGGGCATCTTGTAACGATTAATAAACTCATCGATCTCAGGGATGCAGGCTTTGAGGTTACTGTCCTGCTTGCCGACCTTCATGCCTTCCTAAATAGAAAAGGAACAATGGATGAGGTCAGGAAGCTTGCCGAATACAACCAGAAGTGCTTTGAAGGACTCGGACTCTGTGATATCAGATATGTTCTGGGATCCAGTTTTCAGTTATCACCAGAATATCAGATAATGGTCCACGAATTATCCCAGCAGATAACACTGAACAGGGCAAAACGAAGTATGGACGAGGTAGGCAGGCAGATGGACAATCCGACTGTATCACAGATGATCTACCCTATAATGCAAATGGCAGATATTGCATCCCTGGGAGTGGATGTAGCATTAGGCGGGATAGACCAGAGAAAGATCCATATGCTGGCCAGGGAATACCTTCCAGGACATAACTTCCCATCACCTGTATGTATTCATGTCCCGATTCTCCAGGGGCTTGATGGTAAGAAGATGTCATCATCACAGGGTAATTATATTTCAGTTGCCGATTCAGTAGAGAACATAAAAAAGAAGATGAAAAAGGCATTCTGCCCGCCTGATATCGCAGAGAATCCTGTACTGCAGATATTAAAATATCATATCTTTCCAAGACTCTCCAGTGTTACAATAAAACGGCCTGATAAATTCGGAGGAGACAGAACATTTGAATCCTATGAAGAAATTGAACAGGTATATGCATCAGGCGATTTACATCCGGCCGACCTTAAGGAAGCAACTTCTGAAGGTCTTATCCAGGTACTTGCACCAGTCAGGGAATATCTCTCATAACCGGGGTGAAAAATCTGAGCTCTGACAAGCAGACCCGGAATTTCGATACACAGGTAGATGAGCTCAGAAATAAGTTAAAAGGGCTGGATCATCTTAAGGTCAGGGATGATGTATTTGATGAGTATACACTTCTCGGGTTGTTTAAGCTCCTCTCAAAGGGCTGGCTTACTGAGATGTGCGGCCCGATATCCACAGGGAAAGAAGCCAATGTCTATCTTGCATTAAGAAAAGAGTTACCTGTCGCGGTCAAGATCTACCTGACAAGAACTGCAAACTTTAAAAAAATGCAGAATTACATCCTTGGAGACAGAAGGTTTTTTAATATAGGGAAAACCAGACGGGATATTATCTTCGCCTGGACAAGAAAGGAGTACTCTAATCTGCTCAGGGCAGAAGAAGCAGGAATTGAAGTGCCCCATGCCCTTGTATTTGATCGTAATATCCTTGTAATTGAATTTCTGGGGGAAGGAATGCAGCCCTACCCCAAGCTAAGAGATTCCAAACCCGAAAACGAACAGCTGGTATACGATAAGATAATTTCAGCCATTGAAACTTTATGGAATAAAGCAAATCTAGTCCACGGGGATCTATCAGAATACAATATACTCTACGGGGGAGGAAAACCATACCTAATAGACATGGGCCAGGCTGTGACTACTGATCATCCCTATGCTGCGGGCTTTTTAAAGCGCGATCTTGAACAGATTAACACATATTACAAAGACCGCTGTAATACCAGGGATGTAACTGAAATGCTGGATGAACTGTGTAAATCATTATTACAATAAAATTTGGAGAAACCATGCAACAGGAGACAAGAATAACACAGGAACGAATTGGTGTCCTGATTGGGAAAAAAGGCCAGACAAAGCGTGATATCGAAGAAAAGACCAAGACAAGAATTCATATAGATAGTGATGAAGGGCTTGTAGTGGTTGAGGGTGAAGACGCGGACGGTTTCATACAGGCTGTAGAGACAGTCAGGGCCATTGCCCGGGGATTTTCTCCTGAAAGGGCATTTATCATGCTGGATGATCCTGACCTCTATCTTGAGATCATCGAACTATCTGATTTTGATATTAACGAGGCAAAGATAGAGAGAATAAGAGGAAGAATCATTGGAAAAGACGGGCGTTCCAGGTCTCAGATTGAGGACATGACAAGTACAGAAATCTCTGTATACGGAAAGACCATCGGGATAATCGGAACAATTGAGCAGGTAAAAATTGCCCGCGAAGCCATTGAAATGCTAATAAAGGGAATTTCCCACGAATCGGTCTTTTCTTTCCTGGAGAAGAAAAAACGGGAGCTTAAACGGGATATGATCAGTTATTACTATTAATTTTGAATATTTCATTGAAACTTATTCAATTTTCCAAAATATGGTGAAAGATGGATATCGCTTCTCTTCCTCTCCCTGAATCTTTTATTCATGCATGTCAGGAGCGGGGGATCCGCACCCTGTATCCGCCTCAGGCGGATTGTATCAGTAAGGGTCTCCTTGAAGGGAAAAACCTGCTAATCTCAATTCCAACGGCCAGTGGGAAGACACTTCTTGCAGAGATGGCAATGTGGGCACAGATAGCAGGCGGTGGTAAGTGCCTTTACATAGTACCTCTCCGGGCACTAGCATCAGAAAAATTTGAAGAATTTTCAAAAAAAAGAGAGATTAGAGTTGGGATCGCAACCGGTGATCTCGATCGAACAGATGACTACCTAGGTAGAAACGACATCATAGTGGCAACCAGTGAAAAAACGGATTCACTCCTGAGAAACCGCACTATATGGCTATCACAGATCACCTGTATGGTGCTTGATGAGGTTCATCTTATAGGATCAGAAAACCGGGGAGCCACCCTTGAGATGCTAATAACAAAACTCCGGTTTACAAGGCCTGAACTGCAGATTATTGCACTGTCAGCCACTATCGGAAACCCGCATCAACTTGCCGAATGGCTGGATGCAACGCTTATCTCCAGTACCTGGAGACCTGTTGATCTGAGACAGGGAGTATATTACAACGGTAGCATTAAGTTTCGTGATGGAGAAAGACCAATTAAGGGAGTAACAAGGCATGATGACCTTAATCTCTGTCTTGATACGCTGGAAGAAGGAGGACAATGTCTTGTCTTTGTATCATCACGAAGGAATGCAGAAGGTTTTGCAAAAAAGGCTGCAGGAGCATTAAAAACCGGAACTCCGGATACCAGGGAACTTGCAGAGAGATTACGATCAGTCAGGGAAAAGAATGAAGATAATCTCCTGGAAGATTGTGTTGCACGTGGAGTTGCATTTCACCACGCCGGCCTTATAAGACAGGAAAGAGGGATAATAGAAGAAGGATTCCGAAAAGGATACATCGAGGTTCTGGCAGCTACCCCGACACTTGCCGCGGGTCTCAACCTGCCTGCACGAAGAGTGATCATACGGGACTATTCACGCTTCTCCGCAGGGCTTGGTATGGTTCCTATCCCTGTTATGGAGTATCATCAGATGGCAGGAAGAGCAGGAAGACCACACCTTGATCCGTATGGAGAGGCTGTTCTTCTGGCAAAGGACTTGACAGGGGTTGAAAGACTCTTTGAGACATTTATTGATGCACAGCCAGAACGTATCAGTTCACAATGTGCAGAGGATGACTCAATATGTGCACATCTCCTCTCAATAATTGCTTCAGGTTTTGCAACCAGTCATGAAGAACTGATCTCTTTTATGGAACGGACATTTTATATCTATCAACATCCAAAATCCCGCACTATTACCCGTGTAATTTCAGATGCAACCCGGTTTTTAATTAATGCAGGTATGATTATAGAAACCGGCGGGATTCTTTCATCAACTCTGCTTGGAAACCTGGTGTCACGTCTTTATATCAGTCCGACTTCTGCCTTTCTAATCTTAAAAACACTACAAAAGGATACGAGCCCTTCCCTGACCGGCATACTACACCTTATATGTGTCCTGCCTGATATGCAAAAACTTTATGTCAGATCCTCTGATAACCAGCTCATAAGAAATTTTCTGTTTAAACATGGTGAAACCCTGATCCTTCCTCCTCCTTTTGAGAAAGAAGAGGAAGAGAACTGGCTTGCAGGGCTGAAGACTGCACTTGTTCTGACTGATTGGGCTGAAGAAGTAACAGAAAAAGATATTGAGGCCAGGTACAATATCGGGGCCGGAGATCTTTATAACGTAATTGAATCAGGAAAATGGCTGCTCCATGCAACAGAGAGACTTGTCGCTTCACAGATCCCTGAGATGAGAGAACAGATTGGTAATCTGGCTGTAAGGGTCTATCACGGAATAAAGCCTGAACTTCTGCCACTTATAAAACTCCGGAATATCGGGCGTGTCAGGGCAAGAAAACTTTATAATTCCGGTTACCCTGACCCGAAGGCATTAAAAGATGCAGGACTTTCCAGGATATCACGAATTATTGGGACTGGTTATGCAAGACAGGTTTTCGAAGAGATAACCGGTGAAAAAAGAGAGGGAGGTTTACTTAATGATGTAAACAAGGAGGATCAGATAACAGAGGAACTTACTGACATCCCAGGAATTGGGAAAAAAATCGCAGATAAATTAAAAAATGCAGGCATACTAACGGTTTCAGATCTGCTAAGATCTGACGAAACAACTCTTGCGGAAATAATAGGTTCTTCCAGGACACAAAAGATCCTGGCTGCATATCACAAAAATGCAGAAGATAATAATAAACAGGACAATTATGAGGCCGGTACCCGGAGAGATAAAAAAACCGGGCAGTCATTAATAGGGGATTTTGCATAATATGAGTGCAATAATTGCAGATGGAAGATGTTACTTATCAAGGGTCCGGGTTTTCATTGAAGATAAAATAGAATTTCTTAAATGGATTCGTACTCTTGCAGAAAAATATCAGATCATAATTGTATGCATCAATCATCAGATGGTAGCAGGCCAGGCTCATATTGAGACAGCAGTCATACATGCATTAAGAAACCGGGAAGAAGGACGGGCTATTGCCAGAACACCTGAAATGGAAATCCTCCTCTACTGTGCAGGAACCAGGCAGACCGGCGAGGTATACCGGTTTGGTCCCGTAAATGGCGAAAATGATATATGTCTTTGTATTATTCCTCCGGATGAAAGGTGTTTATATGAACTCTTCTCAAGAATGAAAGAAGTAAATGACATGCAACATGATGACATGTCTGCTGAAAAAAAGGCAGATATCATGGAGTGGTTTGACATTTCACAACAAGAACTGGATCTCGTGGGAGAAAACCGATTGATAGATCTTGTCCGGGAACGAACTGCATTACTTACAGTAAATCATTAATTCCTTTTTTACCGGCTGGCGTGAGTTAAGATATGTCTTATTTCAGGGATGATAATCTCCTTTGTGGCCAAATCTGCAGCGTTGTAGGATCCGGGAAGACAAAAAATTACTTTTCCGTCAATAATTCCTGCCATTGCTCTACTAAGCACTGTTCGTGTCCCAACTTCAGCAAAACTTTTTGTCCTGAATAATTCCCCAAATCCATCCAGTGTCTTCTGGATTAATGGGTAGACTGCTTCAATTGTACAATCATCTCTGGTTACTCCTGTCCCCCCTGTGAGAATAATACAATTTGCTTCAGTCAGGGCGTTTTTTACTCCCTCCTGAATTGCAGAAATCGAATCGGGTATGATCACCTTCCTGACTACCTGAATGTTGTCATCCTCCAGAAGTTTTTTTATCTGCTTTCCGGCAGTATCTTCTTTTTCGGTTCTGGAAGTTGATATTACCAGTACTGCAGCTCTTACTTCAATCTCTTTAATATGAGTAGGATCCATGTATTCAATATAATATATAATTAATATCTATTAATCATCTCTGGAATTGCATAATAATTTTTGTTTTCTTCTAAATTTGATCTGATAAACTGTAACAAGGTTATTTCTAGTAATTTAGTAAACTTGTATTTGTCTTTGTACCTACCCCTTAGTTTCCACTGGAAAAACATTTTTTTTCTCTTATTCTTTGATAGTACTTTTTGTCCTTTTTTAATAATATTTTTTAAAATAAAATTTTTATTCTTTTTTTAATATCATAAATTTAAAATGAATAGACTTTTATGTATAAAATTCAAATTATACACTAAGGAAATATCTCTCTCTTTTTAATAATATAAAGAAGAAAATATCTTCTTCCAGTAGAAATAAAGGGGTGGGTGTAATTCCTATCATAAAAGCTTTTACATTCCATTAGTATTATTGCTGTACCTGTCCAACTTGTTAGAGATACACTTTTCATGACTGATGATACACAACAGGAAACCGGGTTATTTGAAAAATACTTGTCTGAAAACTGGATTTTCCGGGATCGTGAAGTACTCAGACATTCATACCGTCCTCATATATTACCTCACAGAAAACCTCAGATAGACCAACTTGCAGCAATACTGGCACCATCTCTTCAGATGGAAACTCCCTCCAATATCCTGATCTATGGCAAGACCGGAACAGGGAAAACTGCATCGGTGAGATACGTCGGATCAGAACTTGAATCCGTTAGTTCACGAAGAGGAACATTATGCAGGGTTGTTCACTTAAATTGTGAGATAATTGATACACAATACAGAGTATTAGCCCAGATATCAAAATTACTGATAGGCGAAGATGACACAGCCAGTGATAAAATAAGAACCCATATACCAATGACAGGATGGCCTACAGACCAGGTGTATTCAGAACTGAAAAATCAGATAGATAGTCATGTGGGAGTTTTTATCATCATTCTCGATGAAATAGACAAATTAGTAAAGAAGAGTGGAGATGATACATTATACAATCTCACAAGGATAAATACGGATCTTGTAAGGTCAAAAGTCTCTATTATTGGAATTTCAAATGATTTGGGCTTTAAAACTTTTCTTGATCCGAGAGTTCTCTCTTCACTATCAGAGGAAGAACTTGTATTTCCCCCATATAATGCTCCACAGCTGTGCGATATTTTGAATCAACGTGCGATTATTGGTTTTTCCGAAAATGCCCTGGAAGAAGAAGTAATTCCTTTATGTGCAGCTCTTGCAGCCCAGGAACACGGAGATGCACGCAGGGCCCTTGATTTACTAAGAATCTCCGGCGAACTGGCAGACAGAGAAAATGCAAAACAGGTTACAGTAGATCACGTAAAGAAGGCACAGGCGAAGATAGAAACTGATAGTATGGTTGAATGCATCAGAACACTTCCTACCCAGAGTAAAATTGTCCTCTACTGTATGCTCCTGCTTCACCGGGCAGATCAGCGGATCTTTATCTCCGGGGATGTCTCCCGAATATACAAAGAACTTACTCCCCTGATCGAGATAGATGTTCTTACTTCCAGGAGGATCTCTGATCTGATCTCTGAACTGAATATGCTTGGTGTAATAAATACCCGCCTGGTTAATCGAGGCAGGCATGGAAGAACAAAAGAGATGTGGTTTGATTCAAATACAGATAAGATATGGGATGTCCTTATGGAAGAGCCTGAAGGACGACTTGCACAGATAGATGAACAGATAGTAATCCAGGTTTTGAGATGAGTGTAATTTCTTAAATGGTGAATAAAAATGGATGATATCGATCGATCATTACTCTCTCTTCTTGAAGAGAATTGTAATATCCCGGTTCATGAAATGGCTGTGATGCTTGAATGCAGTGATGAGGAGATCATCAGGAGAAGATCCAGACTTGAAGAAGAGGGAATAATCAGACGATACTCGGCGGTGATTAATTGGGAACAGGTGGATAAGGGAGCAGTTTATGCAATTATCGAACTTAAAGTTTCACCTGAACGTGATTTTGGCTATGATCGAATTGCAGGAAGAATTGGTCGTTTCTCTAATGTCAGGGATCTCAGGCTGAGATCAGGTTCATCTGATCTCCAGCTTCTTGTAACAGGAAAAAGCATGCAGGAGATTGCCAGGTTTGTTGCAGAACATATTGCACCAATGGAATGCATCAGAGAGACATCCACGCATATAATTATGAAAACATATAAAGAAAACGGAGTGCTCTATGCTGAACGTGAAGACGGAAAACGCCTGCCATTCTCATTCTGAAAAGAAAAAGAGGGATTTTGTCTCTGATAAGGCAAAGAGCATCCCTCCATCAGGTATAAGGCGCTTTTTTGATCTTGCAGGGGAGATGGAGAATATAATCTCACTCGGAGTAGGAGAACCTGATTACTCTACACCCTGGCATATATGTGATGCGGCGATAACCTCTATTGAACAGGGGCATACTGCTTATACCTCCAATACAGGAATGGATCTTCTTAGAAAGGAACTAAGCCGATTCTTATCCGAACGCTATAAGATATCATATAACCCCTCAAATGAGATGATCATCACCACCGGTGTTTCCGAAGCACTTGACATTGCTATTCGGGCAGTAATTAATCCTGGTGATGAAGCACTTGTAATAGATCCTATCTATGTAAGCTATGCTCCCTGTGTTACATTGGCAGGAGGAGTTCCTGTTCCGGTTCCATGCAGGGAGAAAGATCACTTCAGGTTAACAGCAGATAACCTGATGGAACGTGTGACTCCACGATCCAAGGCTCTAATTCTTAACTTCCCGAATAATCCGACGGGAGCGGTGATGCGAAGGGAAGATCTTAAAGCCATCTCTGATATTGCTATCGACCATGATCTGGTAATATTGTCTGATGAGGTGTATGCTGAGTTAACATACGAAGGAAAGCATTGCGCAACTGCATCCATAGAAGGGCTTATGGATCGGACTATCACTTTATCCGGGTTTTCCAAGGCATTTGCAATGACAGGATGGAGACTCGGATATCTCTGTGCCCCTCCTGAAATTTCTGCAGCAGCACTGAAGATCCACCAGTATGTTATGCTTTCTGCACCGACTATGAGTCAGTACGCTGCAATTGAGGCACTGAAGAATGGAGAGGAGTCTATGCTGAGTATGGTTCACGAGTATCATATGAGAAGAAATCTCTTTATTGATAGTCTCAACAGAATCGGGCTTACCTGTCATCAGCCCGAAGGTGCATTCTATGCATTCCCGTCTGTAGAAAAGACCGGGCTTTCTGATTATGAGTTTGCAGAGCGATTAATTACTGAGGCAGAAGTCGCAGTGGTTCCCGGAAGTGTCTTTGGAACAGGGGGTATAGGACACCTTCGGTGTTCATATGCAGTCTCAAGAGAGGATCTGTCAGAAGCAGTAAACAGGATGGATGGATTTATTCAATCTCTCTGAAAGATCAGCAAATTTTACTCTTTTTTGTCAGTAACCGAAAGAATCCTTGCGGCAAGGTGAGCGGCGTTCTGACCATTGTCTAACCCTACACAGGCAACCGGGACCCCTTTTGGCATCTGTACGATAGATAACAGTGCGTCAAGCCCACCAAGGAGTTTTCCTGATACCGGAACACCAATTACCGGCCTTTTAGTCTTTGAAGCCACCACACCAGGAAGAGCCGCAGAAAGACCGGCAATACAGATGAAGATTCTGGCATTTGATCCTGAAACATAACTGTCGAGAGCTTCGGGATCACGATGTGCAGACAAAACCTTCCATTCGTACGAAATTTCATATTCATCCAGTACATCACAGGTTTTTCTTACAATCTCTTCATCTGACTCTGATCCACAGATAATACTGATTTCCGGCATATCTAACATGCATATAATCAGTCAGTAAGAATAATATTATACTCGATTTCTATGAAGGATGAGATACTCCTGATGCTTCCAGGCCCTGTTCCCCTTCCCGAGAGGGTAAGGGCAGCAATGGCCAGGCAGGCTATTAATCACCGGGGAGCAGAGTTCGGAGATGCCTATGCAGATATCTCCCGCGTTCTGAAAGGATTGTTTGGAACTGCAAATAACCCTCTGGTCATATCCGGTTCAGGTACTGCCGGATTGGAAGCGGCAGTGGCTAATTTTGGAAAAGGGAGAAAGACAGCTCACCTTTATAATGGTAAGTTTGGAGAGAGGTTGTTTAATATCGGGCAGCGTTATGCCTCTGAAGCAGTTTCTATTCCTTCCGAATGGGGTACACCATTAAACCTTGAGACGCTTGAATCTGCCCTTGAAGATGGTGCTGAAGTTGTAACAATGGTTCATAACGAGACATCATCAGGAATATTGAATCCTGCTCATGTTGTGGGTAAGATTTGCAGAAAGCATGACGCGCTTTTGATTGCTGATGGTGTTACATCAGTTGGCGGGGATTATTTCCGTGCCGATGCCTGGGGTGTGGATGTTGCAATTGTAGGCTCCCAGAAGTGTCTTGCGGCTCCGGCCGGACTTGCAGCAGTAGCTGTCTCTGATCGTGCCTGGGATATGGTTGTAAAGAACCCGCCTTATTACCTGGATCTTGCAGCATATCAGAAAAATGCCGCAAAAGATCCGATGGAGACACCTTATACCCCTGCTGTTCCATTATTTCTCGGGCTTCGCGAGGCATGTTTACTGATTGAGGAAGAGGGGATAGAAGAAAGAATCGCCCGTCATCATCAAATGGCCGATGCAGTCAGAAAGGCTGTCTGTGCCTGGAATATCGGGATGTTTCCAAAGACAGATGATCTTCACCATTACTCTAATACCGTTACGGCAGCCAGACTTCCGGAGGGTTCATCAGACAAAGCATTCAGGGGAATCGTCAAGAAATTTGGCATTCAGATCGCCGGCGGACAGGATCACCTGAAGGATGTCATCTTCAGGATAGGGCATATGGGTGCAGTATCAGCAACAGAGCTTCTGGCAACCCTTGCAGCTACAGAGTATGCAATAATGAAGAGCGGGCACAATATTCCTCAATCAGGTGTTATGGCAGCAGCAGAGGTTCTTGGATGAAGATAGGAATCGCGGATACTACCTTTGCCAGGGTTAATATGGGTAAGTTCGCGATTGATGAGTTTAAGAAACATAGCAGTGTCAGTATTGAACGCTATACAGTCCCTGGAGTGAAAGATCTGCCTGTTGCATGTAAAAAATTGTTTGAAGAATACAGATGTGACATATGCATGGCACTTGGTATGCCCGGCGGAAAAGAAAAAGACAGGATGTGTGCCCATGAAGCTTCCCTTGGGCTTATATATTGTCAACTTATGACAAACAGGCACATAATTGAGGTGTTTGTTCATGAGGATGAAGCATCTGATGACAGGGAACTAGCATGGCTGGCGGAACAACGCTGCAGGGAGCATGCAGTAAATGTGATAAAATTATTACGTGGAGTCCTTGAAAAGGAGGCCGGGACCGGGCAGAGGCAGGGATTTTCAGATGCCGGATCCGCGAGACAGTAACAGGTGATGGATATGGCAGTACAAAAAGATAATCAGAAGATAAGACTTGGATTTGTAGTCTCGGAGTTTAACCGTGACATTACTTACATGATGGAGATAGAGGCAGAAGAGCATGCAAAGTTTCTGGGTGCAGAAGTGACTGAACGCCTGTATGTACCTGGTGCATATGATA
>Ga0209340_1000359_pt1 | contig 53317 bp, 49 predicted proteins | sample EPASupsiteSAE323_FD_187266 | JGI IMG/M metagenome (GOLD analysis project Ga0209340, IMG submission 187266) | Bioremediated contaminated groundwater from EPA Superfund site, New Mexico - Sample SAE3-23 (SPAdes) (version 2) | ecosystem: Environmental > Aquatic > Deep subsurface > Groundwater >... | reverse complement strand
CGCAGCTGATGGGAGCACCCAGGATTATCTGGTAACGGTAACGGTAAGAGCAAATCCTGCCAAGGCCATAACTGCCTTTAGTTTTGCCGGTTTAAGTCCGGCAGTTGAAGGAAGCATAGATGTAGAATTAAAAACCATAGCCCTGACTGTGCCATATGGAACAGATGTAACAGCCCTGGTGCCAAGCATCACTCATACTGGAGCAAGCATAAACCCGACCAGCGAAGCAGCGCAGGATTTCAGCAGTCCGGTAAGCTACCGGGTAACCGCAGCTGATGGGAGCACCCAGGATTATCTGGTAACGGTAACGGTAAGAGCAAATCCTGCCAAGGCCATAACTGCCTTTAGTTTTGCCGGTTTAAGTCCAGCAGTTGAAGGCAGCATAGATGTAGAATTAAAAACCATAGCCCTGACTGTGCCATATGGAACAGATGTAACAGCCCTGGTGCCAAGCATCACCCATACTGGAGCAAGCATAAACCCGACCAGCGAAGCAGCGCAGGATTTCAGCAGTCCGGTAAGCTACCGGGTAACCGCAGCTGATGGGAGCACCCGGGATTATTTGGTAACGGTAACGGTAAGGGACAATCACGCCAAGGCCATAACCGGTTTTAGTTTTGATTGTTTAGATCCGGCGGTTGAAGGCAGCATAGATGTAGAATTAAAAACCATAACCCTGACTGTCCCGCCAGGGACCAGCGTATGCGCCTTGGTGCCGAGCATAACCCATACCGGAGCAAGCATAAGCCCAGATAACGAAACGCCGCAAGACTTCAGCAACCCGGTAAACTATACCGTTACAGCGGATGATGACTCAACCCAGGCTTACACGGTCACGGTAAATGTGACACCTGGAATAGCCGCCAATTTTGCCAATAGCTTAAAGACATATACAACAACAAAATTCACCTGGACGGCAGCCACAGGCGCAAGCCTGGTGAAGATTAAAGTATCCCCCAAAGGACAGAATGATTGGGTTGATGCGACAACAAAAGAGACATTAGGCCAAACATCAACCGAAGGTACAGTAACCGGCTTAAACGTATCAACCTCCTACGATTTTAAACTGGTTGTCACCGACGGCTCATTGGACGGAGAGTCCAATATAGTGAATATAACTACCATGACTCACCAAGAAGCAATTAACTATGTCAATGCAGCAATAGGTAATGAAGGGCTAGCTTACGGAATTAAAGTAGAGACTTTAAACGCCGCAAGCGGACAGAGCAATGCAATTGTGAGCAATGAGCATGCATATGATACAGCTATATGTAATGCAACCAACAACTCATTGGATACTGCGGCAAAAATCCAGATGCTTGTAAACAACGTAAATGTAGCGAAAGCAAAAGAAGCTGCAGGAATAACATGTGCAGACATCGCATCCACTCCAACAGTAACCCTGCAAAGACCGACAGACTCATTGGACGGTTCTGGTGTAACATTTGCCTTTACGGCAAGAAAAGATTCAGGAGTATCAACAGATATCAGTGATGGCAGCAATGCAGTTATTACAAGAGGCAGTGGCGGTTTCAGTCTTGTGACATTAACTATTACCTGTGCAGTCGGCGGGCAAACTGTTACTGATACAAAAGTTTATTCAGTAAACGTACCGGCGGCTACGGGTAACGTAACCTGGGTAGTAGCCGCACCGGAGTTAACCGGCTATACAGTTGCCCCGGGAACGGTTACCGGATCAATAAAAATAACATATACACTGGAAGATATTTATCTCAGCCTGGAATATGTCAGACAAACAGGGCCAATTATTGCCCCGGCCGCAAATGATCCGTCAAATGGTACGTCGTATAATTCTGGAGAAAATATTACTGGAGTAAACGCGGGAGATCACATCGGCTTATACCTGGCAAACAACTGTGGCCAGTATGTAAGCAAATTTGTTGATATCATACTTGTGGCAGAAGATATCGCAACACCAGCCGGCAAAGCGGGAGCACCGACCGGGGCAGATATTGGAAATGACGGTAACGGATCGGATATGCGGGTAACCTTTGATAAAGCAAGCGATGAGACGGGTGTCAATGAATACCGGATTATCGTGTATGCTTTCCCGGATGCTGACTTAAATCTCAATTTAGCAGCAGCTGAAGCGGTTTCAACAGGTAATTATACGGCAGTAACTCCTAATGGTTCAGCTTCCTATACCATTACCCTGGATGCAAATACAAAGGATTCGGATGGAAATCTGATAACAAATCGTGAATATAAACTATATATACTATCAGTTAAAAAGGCGCCAGCAACCTGCAATTCCTTATCAGATTGGAGCTACGTAACCCTGACGACGCCCTAACCGCAGGGCAAACGGGGAGCAGGTCTACAGAGCGATGTTTTTTTTTGTTGGCTCTGAAGGATTAATGAAGGGTGACAGGGCTTGATTGGCCCGGGCGCCAGCACGGACGGTTCTTACCTTACGTAATACCATATTTGTTCAAAGCAGAAAGCCGTTGTGGCACCCTGCTTGCGAAATTTCTCAAAGGGCCTTTGTTAATAGCAGAGGCTCTTTTTTCTTCCCTGCTAAAATCCAAATTAAATATGCCCTGCGTTTATTCGAGAATGGGGTGAAAGGTAGTCGGACAGTAAACCGCCTTTACCAAGTGATAGCGGGCTAGTGCGGGGCTTTCAATTTGCGAATTATTTGCAATGCGCTGGTTCTGACCGGCTTACAGACGGTCTCTATACGCCTCAGCCCCCGCCGTTGAAACCAACCGTGACTTTCCCGTTGTCTGCGATAACGGGAACCTTGGTGTTATTCGTAAGTTCCTTGATCTCTGGAATCCTATCCGGGTGAACCGATAAATTTACTTCTTCGAACTGGATTCCATCAGCGGTAAAATGCCGTTTAGCTGCCTCGCAGTAAGGACAACCTGTCTTCGTGTAGATGATCAATGGATTTGTCACCTCCTTAGCAGCGGTTGCTGCCGCATTCTTACTTCTATGCATTGTTTGGGTTTTGAAAGATCTATTATTAATTATAGCCGTTTTGAATTTTAGTACATATGACCTCCGACAGAAATAGGCTGTTCCCCCAATGGAACAGTCTATTCTGTCAGAGTTTATGCTTGCTGTGCAAAGAGACTGCCTTATTTCCTTTTCGTCATTATTTATATTGATTCTAATTACAAATTAGGATGTAAGTCATTGACAATTAATAATATAAACAAATAAAATATACAATTATAACGACTAATATAATATTTTGTCGCTAATTACATGTTTGTATAAAAAATTATACACATCTTTGGTAAATGATTCTCTTATCTTTGTTGTTAAAACAGTCTTGCTCCAGATCCAGCACATCAATCATTTCCCAATAATAAAAGGTCGCTATTAATTTAATAGTTGGAGAATCTCATGAGTTGCCCGCATTTTTTATGTGCTCTAAGCTGCGCAATATTGCAGGCATGAGTACTGCCTTCTCATGGTTTCTATTCTCATCGAGTGCTGTAAACACGGTTTTCAGAGAGCCGGCAGGGTCTCTTTAATCAGGCAATATTAAACAGAAGGGGGGTTAAAAATGTTAAAGGAACTGCAGGTAGTTGTTTTCTCTATTGATGAGCAGGAGTACGGTATCGATATTGAGAAGGTCCAGGAGATCATAAGGGTGCCGGTAGTGACGAGATTACCGGGGACGGCAGATTATGTTCTGGGAATAACCAATCTTCGGGGGAGTGTTATCCCGATCGTGGACCTGAAGAAGATATCATTGGGGCTTAGCACCGCACCAACCGAGGAAAGCAGAGTCATCGTTGTAGAAGTGGGAGAGAAGCGGATGGGGCTGGTCGTGGATGAAGTGGATGAAGTAATGCCCGTTCCCCACGATTTTATTGTTTCCAAAGAGTTGATCGGAACTGCCAGCCAGGCGGAGTATCTCCGGGGGGTGGCCAAGGTCGATACGCGTTTGCTCTATGTTTTGGATGTGGACAAACTTATAGCTTAGAAAGATTTTGGGGGGTTATTGATGAGGTTTACTGTAGATAACGTAGAAATATGGAAAGAATCTGTAACATCGATGATCGATTTGATTCCCGGCGGAGTTGTTTTCGGCACCGCTGACCTGGAAATAGTGACCTGGAAACAAGGTTCGAAAGTGTTCGACATTTCTCAGTTCGGAGCTGGGGTGAAGCTGCGGCCAGGCGGGGCTGCTTTTCGTTGTACAAAGACCAGAAAAGAAGAACGAGAAAATGTACCACGTGATGTATATGGGACACGCATAACTATGATTGCTAATCCGGTATACGACGGGGAAGAAGTGGTGGGAAGCACTATTATGATTTTCCCGCGCATGCATCCGGTAGCCAGTGCCTTCAACGATTTTGCTCCCTTGATAGGCGAGATGTTTCCGGAGGGAGCCACCCTGTATATTACCAGTCTGACTGAATTTGCCTATCGCTACGACTCCCAAAAGTTTGGCTTTCCCGATATCGTTGTAGGCTCGCCGGTAAAGGAAAATTCACCGGCCAAGCAGGCTATGAATACCCGGCAACCGGTAGTTAAGGAACTCCCGCCCGAATTTTATGGTAAGCCGGTGCAAGTACTCACCTTCCCGCTATTCGACGGAGACGAGGTAGTCGGTACTTTCGGCATGGGGCTGCCCCGTGAGAATGCTGGTATTTTAAGAGAGATGGCCACCGGTCTGAGCCGGGGACTGGAAGAAATATCGGCAGCTATAGAAGAGATGGCCGCATCGGCCATGCAGGTCACCGACAATGAACGGCATTTGAACGAAAACATCAATGATATTTATCATTTGTCGGAAGACATCAATGACATTATGAGCTTTATCAAACAAATAGCTGATGAGACCAAAATGTTGGGCCTAAACGCTGCTATAGAAGCCGCTCGGGCCGGAGATGTGGGTAAAGGCTTCGGAGTCGTGGCCGAAGAAATCAGAAAGCTATCCGATGAGTCAAAGGGCACGGTAGTGAAAATAAAAGAGCTGACAGATAAGATAAAAGACAAAATTGTTGAGACCAGCCAGGGCAGTGAGCTTACCCTGCGCTCCAGTGAAGAACAAGCGGCTGCTTCTCAGGAGATAACTGCCAGCATTGAAGAAATACGTAGTATGGCAGAGAAACTGGATGTTATCGCCAAGGACATGTAACTGATAAGGACATGATAATGTGATGGTTCTCATATCATAGCATTCACCAAAAAGGCTGTCCAAGCGGGACAGTCTTTTTGGTTATCCAAGTTTGATGGCCAAATTCGTTGCTATGGTAACTGCCTCCGTTGTTCTAATTTTCAAAAGCGTTGTTGTCAGGTATACTGCTTACTTTCCTTGTCGGCATACATCTTTTGATCGATATGTTTCAGGAACTGGTGCAGGCTCATGCCTGAATGAGGATCGTAGATATCAAATCCCATGCTGAAGCCTAATTGGTAGGGCAGTCCGCTGGATTTATTAAAATACTCCAAATCATCCTGGATGCGGGCTATAGCCCGAGGCAGATCCTCAGGCTGGTCGATTTCCATGAAGGCAGCAAATTCATCCCCGCCCCAACGTGAGATAAAATCATCTTTGCGAAGGCTCGAGCGTAGAATCTGGTTGGTTTCTTCCAGGGCTTGATCACCGGTCGCGTGGCCATATAAATCATTGATGCTTTTAAATCTGTCCAGGTCGATCATGATACCTGCCAAAAGTTTTCGAGAATCGCTGGTACGCGATTTTTCATGTTCGGACAGAAACGTATCCAGCTGCCGGCGGTTATAAAGGCCGGTCAGGTGATCTACCGCCAGTTGCTTGTTCTGTACATAGATAAATATAATTAATAAGGATAAGGTAACGCTGATCCAGAGCAGAGACAGCCCATAATACATAGCCTGCAATACACCGCCAATCGACGGCGGAATGGCGAAGATCAACAGGGCTATGAATTCTTCAGTTTTGATCCGGGATTTGTTTAACAGGATTTCAACGAAAGTGAAGATAAGGTAAGCATAACAGACCAGGGGCACCAGCAAAAACATGGTACCCCGGTGATAAACATTAGCGGCATCGAAATAAAACAGCCAGTTGGTAAAAGGGCTGGCACTGGCGAGAATGATTACGGTAAGGGCGGGAATGGTTAAGAACCTCCATAACTGATACATGCGCTGTTCGCTGTGATGGATCTGGTAATCAGCGTACAGGCTCCATAGCAGGCAGGGCAAAGGGTTGAGGGCATAATACACAGAGACTATACCTAAATCGACCGGATGCGCCCAGCCAGAAGGGTTGCCATCCAGGATCCAGGTGCAGCTATCCAGGATCAGGATCAGTGCATTGGAGGCCAATAAATAAAGAAACAGACGCTCTTTCAGCAGGTAATTGTGGTTGGAACGGCGTATGTTTACATATATCAATAGCAATATTAAAAGACCGAAAATATTGATTGTAAGATAGTTTGCCAGCAACATGATGTTTTTCCCCTGTTCAACGGTTATGGTCTAATATTTCATCCAAGTTTGGGTACTGGCATTAGTTTGCAGCATACTTTGTGCAAAGATTAACACATCTGCCCCTGAAAACAAATAGCTGAACCTAAATATATTGGATCTAGACCAAGTAACAAATGGGATTTTATCCCACTACCGATGACCACTTCCGTGGTCATGAAGGTCTCCGCTATTTTGGCCATATTTAGATATTAGACTTGATGTGGAGCTTATTGGAAACGGTTGTTATTTATCCTACAAGACAATGAAATTGCCGCGTGTATGAACAAAAAGGAGATCCAATGATTTTACTTGATGCCCAAGAATACGTACACTTTATACCTGCGCTTAGCTCGGCCGATATTAATACCATGTTTGCCCGGTTTGTGCTGCAAGAAAAGGTGACTGGAAGGGTATTCGCCGATCAAAATGGCTATCCTGCCTCGCTTTACATTCAGCATCCCTACGGTATGTCACTACTCTGCGGGGAAAGCAGGAGCGAAGATTTTTATGAAAAACTAACCGCCTTTATGCTGAATCTGGATAAGTCCAGGGACCGAATAGAATGGCTGCAAGTATACCCGGCTTCACTCTATTCAAGATTAGAAGCCATCCTGGGGCCCAATCTTATAAAAAAAGATCCTGATGAAACCTTCACAGGTTTATTATCGGAAGAAGAAGGCAAGGTATTGGAGTATCAACGGATCAATTATAAATTTGATAAGGCAAGCTACCTTGATTTCAAAAGGAACCTGCCCCACCATGATCGCCGAGTTGTTAGCATAACAGATGACATATTTGATCAATTGGATGGAAGTGTGGTACCAAAGCATTTCTGGAATAATTCTGGGGATTTCATAGGAAATGGCATCGGATTCACTATCTTGGAGAACGGCATTCCGATATCTGCAGCCTTTTCGTCCTTTATTATTGATAACCAGCTTGAGATAGGAATAGAAACCTTAGTTGATTACCGGGGCGCGGGCTTGGCTTCCATGGTTTGCGCCGCATTGATTGATTATTGCCTGGACCATGGCTTTGAACCAGTATGGGCCTGTAGTTCCGGCAATACAGGCTCAAGAAAACTGGCGGAAAAGCTTGGGTTTATGGAAGCCAAGCGAGTGCCTTATTATTGTTTGCCGGAATGATAACCAACCTTAACCACCCGCATAGCAAGGGGCCAAACTAAATAAACCTGTACTCAGGTACTTTTCTCCCCGGTCAGGGTACAAGACCACTACCAAGCCTTCCTCGATTTCTTTTATGCATTCCACTGCCGCGTACATGGCGGCGCCGCTGCTCATGCCTACGAAAATGCCCTCATGTGCCACAATATCTCGGGCCATGGCAAAGGCCGCCTCGGATTCAACCATAACCCGATGGTCGATCTGGGCTGGATCGTAGATGGCCGGGACTATGGCCTCCTCCATGTTTTTGAGGCCCTGGATATAATGGCCCAAGACCGGATGGGCCTCTACTATCTGTATAGCAGGATTTTTCTTTTTTAATCCCATGCCCACCCCCATGATGGTTCCCGAAGTACCCAGCGCGGAGACAAAATGAGTGACCTTGCCTTCGGTGTCCTCCCATATCTCGTTGGCGGTGGTTTCATAATGGGCGATCTTGTTATATTCGTTGGAAAACTGGTTGGGCATGAAGTACTTATCCGGGTAGGCGCGGCAGAGTTCCTGGGCCCTTCTGATGGCGCCATCCGTGCCCTGAGTGGCATCGGTAAGTGTAGTTTTGGCTCCGAAGGCCTCGATCATCTTGCGGCGCTCGACGGAAACCGCTTCACTCATGACGATTTCCACCGCATAGCCTTTAACGGCGCCGATCATGGCCAGGCCGATCCCGGTATTACCGGAGGTGGGTTCGATGATGGTCTTGCCGGGGGTCAAGGTGCCGGCCGCTTCAGCTTGCTCGATCATTTTGATGGCGATACGGTCTTTGATGCTACCGGTGGGGTTAAAGCCCTCCAGTTTTGCGTAAAGCGGGATGTGCGGCTTGGGGTTCAGCTTATTTATCCGAACCAGTGGGGTATGACCAATGGCGTCAATAATATTGTCGTACATATGCACTCATCCTTCCGGTTTGCTATCAACACTATACTATATATTATCATGCACGATTTATTACTAAGCAAAAAACCCTTGGATAATGTTAAACTTTACCTTTATTTATATTATAATCATTTTGATAATGTTTCACGTGGGAGTTTTTTGTACATGAATGCAATCCCTATTTTAAAAAGCAAACTGATTATGCCGCAGCTTCCGCCGGCCATCAGCGGCGTCGAACGGCTTCGGAGCTTGGCGAACAGTATATATGAGCATGATCTGGTCAGTATTAACGCGCCGGCTGGCTATGGTAAGACGACCTTGCTGCTCTGGGCTTTGAATGATTACAGAACCAGAGGCAGTAGGGTCTGCTGGTATCGTTTAAATGAAGATGATCGGGAGCTAGCGGTATTTTATGCTCATTTATGGTTGATGTTGTTTCCTGAAGGGGAGGAGTTCTGGGACGCCCCCCGGGCCTATTTATCCCAATTAGGCGATCTGTCCACGGAGTACCAGTATCTGAACGCCTTGATCTGTCAAGAATACTGGAATCTATACAATCAGAAGCCCGCTTTGAAAACCTTCCTGGCCTTTGACGACTACCACCATATTACGGATAATGCGGATATCATACTAATTATGCAATTCTTGATGGATAATCTTCCGCCTAACTGTTCTGTGATCCTCTGTGGTCGTTACGATAGCGGATTGATATCCCCCCGCTACCGGCTGGACAGGAAATATACGGAGATTACGCCAGGCATGCTGAACTTTTCCCAAGACGAATTGGCCGACTATCTGCAAAAAGCCTATCCCCGGATACAAGACGAGAATATCTTGCAGCGAATTTTGCAGCTGACGGAAGGGTGGCCCGCGGGTATTGTTTTGCTTTGTCAGGTAATCAACCGGAATGATTTTGAAGGAATAAATATCGATCTTGACCGTTCCGATAATCATCAGTTGTTGTTTAAATACGTGTTCAATGAGGTTTTAAGGACGATTGACCCTGAGTTATTGCGCTTCCTGATCAACGTTTCCATCTTCGATGATTTCACCGCCGAACAGGCCGAGAAGGCCCTGCAAAAGGACAATGTGCTGCAACTACTGGGGGAGTGCGAAGATAAAGGGCTTTTTCTGCAAAAAGTGCTGGGTGATGAAACAGAGTATCGTTTTCATGCGCTTTTCCGGGAAGCCCTGCAGCAGATATGTCCGCTCTATATGACAACACAGGAAATGAATGATTTGCATTATAGAGCGGCTGAGTATTGTTTCAGCCATCGCCAATATAAACAGGCGATAGGACATCTTCTGGCCAGCAACCACACTGACGCGGTGATGGGTTTCATAACTCAGGAAAACGCCCAGGCCATTGCCCTGGAAGCCATGGAAGAGGCTCGAATTTGGATAAACTTGCAGCCGGACGAAGTTGTTTCATCAAATATTTATTTGTTGTTTTTCAAGGGCTATTCCAACTGGAATCATGATGGGAAATGCGATAAAGCTGCGGCCTATTTTGAACAGGCCCTGAATATCCTCCAACCTGCCAAAAATAGTTTGATGTCAACGCAAATCATGAATGTATTGATGCACCTTTACATAGAGCAAAACGATATCTTCAATGTTCTAAAGTACACGGAACAGGCCCTGACTTTAATCGGCCAGAACCACGATTTACCGTCCTATATCGAACCTATTTTTACTATCATCCAGGCTTGCTGGAATGAAGATTTTGCGGGAACGGACCAAATCATTAAGAGAATTCAAGATTTAGATATAATCGATAACGGATGGGAGTGGCTGGCCCTGGCTTATCCCTACAATATCTATTTTACCAGTGGTGAGCTGTCGCTAGCCCGGCAATATGTTGAAAGTCTGGTTGAATCGAATAACCAAAGATTATCTGAGTATCCGTATAGCGTATCCCTCATATTCTATTCCTTTGTATGCTTTTTGCAGGATGATATTGAAACACATTGGAACACCATCCGCCAAATGGGGGAGATAACTCAAAAGCACCCCTGGCTTTACATTCAATGTTTCTATGAACGGGCAACTGCTCTGGCCTACTACCGTAAACATGATCTGGACAACGCCCTGGACTGGATGGATAGCAGCATTCAGCATTTCGAGGAGTTGGGGAATCTGCCTCTGCAGCATAGCAGTCAGTTGGTGCTCTTGCTTTGGCGCTGCCGCCAGGAAAATCCCGCCACCCTCTTGCCGTCGGCCAAGAAAACCCTCAAATTGCTGACGGCTCAGCCCACCGGATGGGGCCTACAGGAAATCGGCCTTTCCACTTGCGGGGCTATCGCCCATGAAGCCGGGGAATACAAACTGGCGGAGAAGTACCTGTTACTGGCGGTCAAGCGCAGCGTTAATAAAGGATTCAGGCAAATCCAGGCGGGTGCCTTACTCCACCTGGCCCAACTCTATTTTACTATGGGAGATATTGCCCGGGGTGAAGACTACCTGGAACAGGCCATGGATATTACAGTAGCGAATGGCTATGTGATGTTCTGGGATCTTTATTACCCGACTATGGTAGAATTGGCGGTCCGTTCAATTGTGGCAGGGATTAAGAAGGAATACATTAGCGAATTGATTGAACGGCATTTCGGAGTCAATGCAGCGGTATTTGTGAATGAATATGCTTTGCTGGCGGAGCGGGAAAACCTGAAGGACTTTATCGATTTATTTTTGAAGCAGTATGGAATTAGGGACGAAAATCAGGGACCGGCAGTTAGCATAAGGCTGCTGGGGAGATTTAAAATCACCGTCAACGGGGTAAATATACCGGAAAGTGAATGGAAAACCAAAAAGATAGTGGGGATTTTGAAATACTTGATGGTGCAACGTGGCCAAAGGGTATCCAGAGAGACCTTAATGGAAGTATTCTGGCCGGAAGCTGATAGAAATATGGCCCAAAACTCATTGCGGGCTGCCCTTAGCGAACTAAAAAAGGTACTGAACAAATATGGCGCCCGCCTGGACGGACCGGTGCCGCTTTTTTATGAAACCAGGGACCAGCTTGAGGTACGTTGCAGCCCCCGCCTGATAGTAGATGTAGACAGATTTAGGGCTTATTATGATGAGTACAATAACTCAGGATCATTTGCCTTTCACCGTCAAAAGGCTATTCTGGAAGGCATGCTGAGTTTGTACCAGGGTGACTTATTAGAACAGGATTTTTATGAAAACTGGTTATGTACCGAAAGGGAAGAATTGAGATCTATTCATCTAAGGCTGGTAATAGATTTAGCCAATATATATTTGAACGAACAGGCTTACGATAAGGCAGAAAAGCTGCTTTTGAACGCTCTCAATCGGGACCCGTATAATGAGGCGGCATGTTTTTGCTTGCTAAAACTATATATAAACCAGCATCAGAAGAGCAGGGCAGTAAAACTGTACAGAGGTTTCGCCGATCGTCTGGAAAAGGAACTGGGCATCAAGCCGGATAATAATCTGCAAGAGATATTGGGATTTTAGCCTTATATTACCTGTAATTATTTAACCAATTACACGCATGCATATTTAACGATAATTTAATGCCCCCGGATTATAATGACTCTAATCTATCTATTAGAGCATATAAGCTGTTTTATGGGGTGCCTTTATGTTTAAGCGGGAAAAGCTGATAATCATTACCGTATCGTTATTGATAGTAATACTAATGGGATTTGGGAAAACGGTTCTGGCCACGGAAACTGGTAAGTCAAGCCCGGATAATGCTGCCGGAAAGGATAAGAACCTGGTCGGCATTCCCGGAAAAAGCCCCTTCGCCGATATTAGAACCGACGACCCCAACCTTATCTTCATTACATATATGAATCAAAGAGAGATAATCAAAGGCTTCCCCAACGGGACCTATCACCCCGCAGAAGGATTAAGCAGAGCTCAAGCAGCCGTAATAATATGCCAGGCCGCCGGAATATCAAAACCGGCGGCCCAAGGAGGAGTATTCACCGACCTGCCCCTTAACCATTGGGCGGCGGCTTACATAGAAGCCTCGGTAAAGGCCGGATACATAAAAGGGTTTACCGACCATACCTTTCAACCCGACAAAAACCTCACCCGCGCCCAAGCGATAAGCCTCATTATGCGCTTGTCCACCCAAAAGGAACGCGCCGTTCTTCCAAAACTACAGGATATGGACAGCCGGCACTGGGCCGCGTCCGATATGGCGACCGCATTAGCCCTGCAGATGATCGAACTATCCCCGGATGGTAAAAACATCTCGCCCGAGGCCCCGATAAGCCGGGGCAGTCTGGCCCGTGCCCTGGCCATACTCTTAACCCAGGATCCCGGCCTGAACCGGAGTGGATTAAGCGGAACCCTAACGGAAGTAAAGGGCGAGATAACCCTAATCAGGAATGGTAAAAACGAGGCTATAAATAACAATACCGGCATATATCAGGGAGATACCATCAAAACCGGGGCAAACGGGACAACCCGAATAGTATATCCCGACGGAAGCGGGATATTGCTGGAGGAAAACAGTGAACTAGCCGTCAAACAATCGGACGGCCGAAGCTATATAAAGCAGGACGGGACCTGCGGCACTGCTGTTGAGTTGTTGAACATCAGCCTGAAACAAGGCGCTCTCCTGGGAGCCTTGGCCGCCAAAAGGGATAAAACAGCTGACGGCACCGAGCAGCAGAAAGCCGAAAGCAGTTTCCGGTTGGCCTCGCGAAACATTCCGGGAAATTTGGCGGTAGCCGGGAAGAGTGAGCCCTGGTACCAAACCGCCGAGAAAAAGAAGGTCAAGATGAAGGTGGATATGCCCTGGGGCGTATCCGCTATCAGAGGCACCTTCTTCAAGGCAACGGTGAAGCAAGACGGCAGTTCAATGGTAAGCTGTCTGACCGGCAATGTTGATGTAACCAGCAGTAATGGCGCCGGCGTGGTTTTGGGCGGCAGTCAAAGCAGTTCCCTCACCGGGCAGGCCAGCCCCCCGACTCCGGTCACTGGCCTGACGCCGGCCCAGATGCAGCAGGAATTCAACCAGTCGCAATGGCTGCTGGAGACCGCCCTGCAGATGGACCTTAACCAGGAAGCTCCGATAGTCTCAATAATAGCGGAAAACCCGTCCGGGTCCGCCCCGGCCAAGAGTTCCACCTCCCTGGAGGTAATAATCGATGCCCTGCGTAATAACGGCGTGCAGCTAAATACTGAAGCAGTGAATAAAATTAAAGAACAATTACTCGAAATGGAGCAAGACCCCCTGAGTCCTTACCAGGGGCAAAACCTGGAAAGCAAATTGCAGGGAGCGGGCAACAATAACGTTTCCAGCAGTTCCGGAGGCGGAGCGAGCTATAGCACGTTTAGCAATCAATGTGAAATAACAGCTGTAAACAGCCCGGCCGGGGCGGTCATCAGCGGCAAAGCCATCAATGCTACGGTTGCCAATAACATCGCCAGTATAAACGTGGATTTGAGCGTAAGCCCCTATGCTATATGGAACCTCTATAGCGATAATAGCTGCACAACAGTAATAACCGGTAGAACCATGACATTAGCAGTAGGAGCAAATACCGCATATTTAAAAATAACAGCTCAAAATACTGCGGTCAGTCAGGTTTACACCCTCAACATAACCAGAAGCGCGGCGCCATTATCAAATAACGCCAAGCTGAGCAGCCTGACCCTTACGGATAACGCGGGAAATACCATTGCCTTAAGCCCCAGCCCGTTTGACCCGGATACCCACACTTATGACGCCAGTGTGGCCAACAGTGTATACGCAGTAATTGTAACGGCAGTGACCGCCGATCCGCTGGCCGCATTAAAGATTGACGGCAATGCTGTTTCCAGCGCCAGTTCCTCGGGGAATATAACCCTGACCGCCGGCGCGCTAAAGGCCATACCCGTTATGGTAACCGCTCAGGACGGCTCTACCATCTTGACGTATACGGTTAATGTGACCAGAGCGGCCGGACCGTTAAGCAGTGACGCTACTCTATACAGCTTGGCGACCAGCGTCGGAACCTGGAACATTGCATTCAGTCCCGGGGCGACCAGTTATACGGTGGACGTGCCTACCGCCTCTTCCACTATAACCATAACCCCGGCGGTTAACGAAGCCCATGCCACGGTCACGGTCAATGGCTCGCCAGTGTCCAGCGGCAGCCCTTCCTCGGCCATAGCCCTGAGCGCCGGGGCGACCGTCAGCATTGCGGTAACCGTGACCGCCCAAGACGGCAGTACGCGAACCTATACACTGGTAGTGGTCCGGCGTCCCAGCGGTTATGCTTTTACTGCCAAATGGGGCGAGTATCGCTGGATATACAGTCAACCGCGAGCAAATGCGCTTGATAGTGCCGGGAATATCTATATAAGCGATAAAGGAAACAATAAAGTACATAAATTCAGCCCGAGCGGCAGCTACATAACTTCATGGGCCGCTCCCGGTGCGGTGGGGATAGCGGTATACCTGGCCAATAATCATATCTACGTAACCGACCAGGACGGGAACAAGTTCAGAGAGTATGATGATTCTGGCAGCCTCATAAATGAATACGGCGGTTCGGGCAGCGGAAATGGACAATTGAGTAGTCCGTGGGGTATTGCCGTAGACCAATCATCAGGACATTTATTCATAGCAGATTGGTTGAACCATCGTATCCAGGAATTTGACAGCAGCGGAAACTACCAGTCTCAATGGGGAGTTAATTCGCCGCAGTTTGTAGCCTTAGATTCGGCAGGTAATATTTATGTAACCGATGCCTCCAATACTGCTGCCAATAACCGGGTTAAAAAGTATAATCCTAGCCACGTATATGTGACAGAGTGGGGAGGCTTTAGCTTTGTAGAGGGAATAGCTGTAAGTAATAGCGGTTGGGTATATGTGGCCGATAGCGCTGATAATAATATTAAATGGTTTGACACCGGTGGTGTGTACCAGGGCCAATGGGGTACCAGCGGAAGCGGCGACAGAGAGTTCCAATATCCCATGGGGGTTTCAGTGGACGCTTCAGGCAATATCTATGTAACCGAATTGAATAATTACCGATTACAAAAGTTTCATAGCGGTACTGCATATATGATGAAGATCGAATTGATTACGGCCATACCTTCAGACGGCAAATTAGCTGGCCCGGCAGGGGTTGTTCTTGATGCTGTCGGCCGGGTGCTGGTAGCGGACGGAGATAACTGCCGTATTCAGGTATTTGACTCCGCCGGCGGTTTTATCAGCAAATGGGGAAGCAAGGGAAGCGGCAACGGACAATTCGATTACGCCGCCAATATCGCGCTGGATTCAGACGGCAATATATATATACCGGATGCTGGAAACCATCGTATCCAGAAGTTCGATCCTGCCGGGAATTATATTGCGCAATGGGGCGGCTATGGCAGCGGGAATGGTCAATTCAACGGTCCCGACGGGATAGCGGTTGACTCTACGGATAATATTTATGTAGTTGATAGCTTTAATAACCGTATTCAGAAGTTTAACTCCGCCGGTGTTTATCAGGGCCAGTGGGGCGTTAACGGCACCGGTAATGCTGAGTTCGATAGCCCTTATGGTATTGTCGTAGATCATATGAATAATGTGTATGTTGCTGATCAAAATAACCAGCGCATCCAAAAGTTTGACGCCAACGGGAATTATATTACCCAGTGGGGAAGTTATGGGAGCGGAGACGGCCAGTTTAACTTACCTGGCGAGCTGGCGACGGATGCGGTGAATAATATCTATGTGTCAGACGATCTAAACAACCGGGTCCAAAAGTTTAGCTCGGAGGGGGTCTTTATTGGCCAGTGGGGAAGTCATGGGAGCGGAGACGGGCAGTTTGATTATCCAGAAGGGATAGTGGTGGATAGCCTAGGCAATGTTTATGTAGTGGATTCTACTAACGGGCGGATACAGAAATTCGCTCCGCTGCCTTAGCGAGACATAAGAAATCGTTTATTGATGCCCGCTGCTAACGGCGATGGCATTCCCGCTTTATTTTTGGGTGCCTATCGGGATTTGTTATAAACTATTCGGGCTTTCGCTTCTCTGGTGGCAGGAACTTTCAACATAAAATTGAATAATGCTTATAGGAGGGATGCTCATGGGCAGCGCGATAATCGAAATCAGTATACTATTAGCCGTCTTTATTCTGGCCTGGCTTAAAACCGAATGGGCCGCCTTATTCTATATTGCTCTCGGCCTCACCCTGTTCTATGCTATTGGCATGCTCGTTTATCTTATCTTCAAGGGAGCAAAGCTGTCATGGCGGGATAGACTCATGGGAGTGATTGCACTGGCCGGGTGGCTGGTAATAGCCTGGTTTATGATTAATGAGAAGGGCTTGCACATTCTGGGGCTATAAGAATGGAAGAAAAGCTGTTTAGCGGTGCCGCGACCCGGGCCATAATGGTCCGGGTTTTTGCTATTCCACTAATAAAGTTTTGTCTTTTGGGATCTTATCCGCTAAGCTTTTGTTGAAAGCCCTGCTGCTGCAAGGCATCTTATACGAGGAGTGGTAGAGATGACGGAGGCAAAAACCGGCCCGTGTGCGGAATATCAACACGATCACCCGCCAGTGATCAATGTGAACCAGGCTTTTGCTGAAAAAACTACGGCCGGGCAAAGAGCGGCGGATAAGGTAACCAATACGGTCGGCAGCTGGAAATTCATCATCATTCAAAGCCTCATCCTGATTCTGTGGATGTTCCTCAATGTAGTTCTGGCCATCCGCCAGGCCCACCTGCACGGCTGGACCATCAGTGCCTGGGATCCGTATCCCTTTATCCTGCTGAACCTGGTCTTGTCTTTTCAGGCCGCCTACACTGGTCCCATTGTGATGATGAGCCAGAACCGACAGGCGGACAAGGACCGGCTGGCGGCAGAACACGATTTCGAGGTCAATATGAAGGCCGAGAAGGAGATCAAGGTTATCATGCAGCACCTGGCCTACCAGGACGAACTGATCCGGGCTATCCAGAAGAAACTGGAGATCCAGTAGACGAGAGCGAGGGGTTGAAGAACGGCGGCCCCGTGATAATATATTCAACAGGAGGTGTCGGAGCATGGAACAGGTATTGGAGTTCTTGAAGGAAAACCCGGTATTCTATTTTGCCACGCAGGATGGCGATAAGCCGCGTGTCAGACCGTTTGGCTTTTTTATGGAGTATGAAGGGAAATTGTATTTTGCTATCGGGAAACATAAAAAGTCCTACCAGCAGATCCTGGTCAATCCAAATGTAGAGATCTGCACGGCCAGCCCCCGCGGACAATGGGTGCGGATTTCCGGCAAAGTGGTGGCCGACAACCGGCCGGAGGTGGCTGATGCGGTATTAGCCCACATGCCCCAGTTGAGAGACTTGTACAATGAGAAGACAGGGTTGGTCATTGGACCGGTCTATCTGCAAGACGCAGAGGCCGAGTTTTTAGACTTTACCGGGAAATTTGAGAAAGTAGCTTTTTAAGCGACCGTTTATTCGGGACTTTGCGCCCTTATTGAATATTGATTTTGCTCTTCGATGCGCGGAGTATCAATTAAAATCTATTGATTACATGGTTTGATAATTCTATAATAATTCGTAGCGTGATGTAGGATGGTTAGTCTTTTTAACACTTCGCAGCACGTAGGACGGGAGGAACACCAATGCTTATAACTGAGTTACTATCGCGCAATGCCGAACTATACGGAGCAGAGATTTGTTTGACTGAGATAAATCTGGATCTGCAGGACAGCCATAATGTTATCTGGAAAGAGTATGAGTTGGTGGAGAACAACCCGGCCGGGGAATACCGGCGGGAGATGTCCTGGAAGGTATTTGACGAAAAGGCCAACCGGATGGCCAATCTTTTACTTAAGCGCGGCTTTAAAAAGGGCGATAAGGTGGCGATTCTGCTGATGAACTGCCTGGAGTGGCTGCCGATCTATTTCGGCATTCTCAAGGCCGGCGCCATCGCGGTGCCCTTGAATTTTCGCTACACGGAAGACGAGATTAAATATTGTCTGGACTTATCCGAAGCGAAGGCTCTGGTCTTCGGCCCGGAATTCATCGGCCGGATAGAATGCATCTATGATAAGATCCCCCAGGTGAAGACCCTGCTGTTTGCCGGAGAGAACCGGCCGTCTTTTGCGGAAAACTATGATCGTCTGACCGCCAATTACTGCTCGGATGATCCGCTGGTTCCCATTGATGAGCAGGATGATGCGGCTATCTATTTCTCTTCCGGTACCACGGGAAGACCCAAGGCTATTTTGCATTCGCACGCCAGCCTGATGTCGGCTTGTTACACGGAGCAGCAGCATCACAGTCAGACCCGCGAAGACAATTTCCTGTGCATACCGCCGCTGTATCATACCGGTGCCAAGATGCACTGGTTCGGCAGCTTGCTGGCGGGTAGCCCGGCGGTCCTGCTGCGCGGGGTGCGGCCGGAATGGATCATCAAGACCGTTTCCGAAGAGAAGATAAGTATAGTATGGCTCCTGGTTCCCTGGGCCCAAGATATCCTGGATGCCATCGAGAGCGGTGCTGTCAATCTGGCTGATTACGACCTCTCCCAGTGGCGATTGATGCACATAGGAGCCCAACCGGTGCCGCCCAGCCTGATTCGCCGCTGGAAACAGCACTTTCCGCATCACGAATATGACACCAACTATGGACTCAGTGAGTCGATCGGGCCGGGTTGCGTCCATTTGGGTGTGGAGAATATTCATAAGGTTGGCGCTATTGGCGTACCGGGACATAATTGGCAGGTCAAGATCGTTGACGAAAACGGGATACCGGTTATCGAAGGATATGTAGGAGAACTGGCCGTGACCGGTCCCGGCATAATGAGATGCTACTACAACGATCCCGAAGCGACTGCCGCCGTTTTGAAAGACGGCTGGCTGTTCACTGGCGATATGGCTCGCATGGACGAGGATGGCTTCATCTATTTAGTCGACCGCAAGAAGGACGTGATTATCAGCGGCGGGGAAAATATATACCCGGTGCAGATCGAGGATTTTCTCCGGGCGCATACGGCGATTAAGGATGTAGCGGTTATCGGATTACCGGACAAGCGTGTCGGCGAAATCGCCGCCGCCATCATAGAACTTAAACCGGGCCAGGAGTGTACCGAAGAGGAAATCAGCGCCTTCTGCACCACCCTGCCGCGCTACAAGCGGCCCCGCAAGATCATATTCGATTCGGTTCCCCGCAACCCGACCGGCAAGATCGAGAAGCCGCGGCTCCGGGAGAAATACGGAGCAGATCATATAGTAGCGACCCAGAGCGAGATATAGGCTTGCTGAAATTATAGGCTTGAAGAGACCCAGATCACTTGATGGTCTGGGTCTTTGATTAGCAGGTTTCGTCCTTTGGATAGACTAGATATGAACCAGGCAACCAAGGAACAATTAATAAAAGCCAAAGACCAAAATGAAAATGTCTTTGGCTTTGCTATTTTGATACATAAATACTCCATAAACAATATAAAAAAATCGGAACTCAGGCAGGAATCTTTCGAATGGCCTCGAAATTAATAATAAATTATAATACTAAGTATTATTTTGGATTATGTAACGGATCGGGGAGATCTGATCATATGAATCAGGTGGCATCAATACTACGAACAGCAGCCCAGCCAGAATGTGAGGACAAGGCCAAATTTATCGTCGACAACATAAGTCATTGCTTTACCAACTCCAAGATGATGTCCGTACCGGTGCTTTCCAATATCCAGCTTTCAGTCCATGAACAAGAGTTTCTTGCTATTGTCGGGCCTAGCGGATGCGGCAAGAGCACTTTGCTCAATATCATGTCAGGTCTGCTAAAGCCTTCTTCAGGGAGGATAACCCTGGATGGCGAACAGCTGAGTGGTATATCCAGCCGCATCGGCTACATATCCCAGTCCGATTCTCTTATGCCGTGGCGTACTGCACTGGCCAATGTCGAATTGGGTCTGGAGATCAGAGGTATTCCCAAGAGCCGCCGCAGAAAGATCGCTCTCGATTTGATGCAGCAGGCCGATCTGGCCGGATTTGAAAAAAGCTATCCATTTGAATTATCGGGCGGCATGCGAAAACGGGTTGATATCATAAAAGTTCTGGCTCTGGATCCTGAAATCATCTTCATGGACGAACCCTTTGCCGCGTTGGATGTTTTTACTCGGGAAATGCTGCAGGACTATATCTTGTCTTTGTGGCAGGCGACAAGAAAGACCATCGTTTTCATTACCCACGATTTGAACGAAGCCATTACTCTAGCTGATCGGATCATTATCCTGACCTCACGTCCGTCCAGCATCAAAGCTGAACACTGGATTCCTCTCCCGAGGCCACGATCTTCTTTTGAAACCCGTTACGATCCGGAGTTTGTCTCTCTGCATAAAAGGATCTGGACTGATCTTCAAGCCGAGGTGGAAGCTGAAAAGGGGATAAATGATGACAAGTAAGCGGCAATCGATATCAGAAACGGTGAAAGACCCGGCCAAACACCAAAACCTGAAATACCATGTAGTCCGTGCATTGATTATTCTAATGTTTCTGGGAGCCTGGGAATTATTCACCCGCTCTGGCCTGATTGATCCTTTTTATGTAAGCAGCCCTTCCCAGGTAATAAATGATTTTCGGGAGTTTTACCAGAGTGGCGCATTGGTTAAGCATACTGGTGTCACCCTTTTTGAGGCTTTTTCGGGTTTGGTTATTGGCGTGATCGTCGGGATCCTTAGCGGGTTTCTTTTGGGAAGAGTCCAGACGTTGGGTGCCGTGTTTGAACCGATCATTACAGCATTATATGGTATTCCCAAACTAGCCCTGGCACCTGTTTTCGTATTGTGGTTCGGACTCGGTTTGGAATCCAAGGTGTTTCTTTCAGGATTGATGGTTTTTTACCTGGTCTTCTTCAGCACCTATGGGGGGATCAAGAGCGTAGACCGTAATCTTATTGCATCTGTCAGATTGTTGGGTGCGACTGACCTGCAGGTTATGACTAAAGTGGTGCTGCCATCAACTGTTCCCTGGATACTCTCAGGGGTACGCGGGGGTGTAGGGGCATCCTTGATTGGAGCTATTGTCGGCGAATATATGGGAGCGAGTTCCGGACTCGGCTGGATGCTGGCCTATGCCTCGTCTTTCTTTGAGATATCACGAGTCATGTCATGCATCCTGCTCCTATTGCTTATTGGAATCTTTTTCAATTATTCTCTCAAATACACGGAAACGCGCCTGCTCCGATGGCGGCCGGCCGTAGAATATGGTTCGGAAAACGCAGGACGCTAGATCGGGAAAATACAAAGATGGGGGGAGATATAGATAAATAAAGGGTGGAATATTTCACCAGAAATAGCTTAAAGGAGTTGTAATAGTGAAAAAGGCAATAAGTATTTTAATGGTATTATTCGTGTTATCAGTGTCAGTGATCGGCTGCGGTCAAAAGCAGACGCCGGTTTCCAAAGGCACCGCCGGGTCACCTAAGTTGGAGAAGGTTATCGTAGCAGATATCAGGGGAGAATCGTGGCTGCCGGTCTACCTCGCTTATCAGTTGGGCTATTTTAAGGAACAAGGTCTCAATGTAGAATTTGCCACCTACAAGGATGGACCGATTGCATTCCAGGGTATGCACGCCGGGGACTCGCAATTCTGTATGTTGAGCAGCGAGCCGGTAATGAGAGCTTATGACGAAGGCAAAGAATCGGTAATCATTCTCTCCACTTTGACCAACAAGCCCTATATGTTCGTGACCCGTAAGGGAATCAATAAAATCAGCGATCTGAAAGGGAAAGTGGTCTTTGCTGGCATGCCCGGGTCTGCGCCCTATACTTTTGTGAGTTCGCTGCTGGCCAAGGAAGGGTTGGACCCCCAAAAGGATGTAACCTGGGCCAATCTGGAGTACGGCGCTACACTGGCCGCTCTTGAGAAGGGGCAGGTAGATGGGGCGTATCTTCGCTCGATATCTAAAGCTGATGCGATTAAGATCGGAGCGAACATATTGGTGAATGTTTCAGATCCGGTTGAGCATAAGAAGATGTACGGATCGGACAAGTATGAATCTAGCATCGTTACGGTAACCAAAAAATATGCTGAAACCAATCCCGAAACGATTCAAAAATTTACCAATGCCGTAGTTAAGGCCATCGTCTGGCAGACGGGTCACAGTGACGAAGAAGTGGCCAAAACGATTATTCCCTTGTTTCCGAATTTCCGGGTGGAATACGTAACCGCTCTGAGAAGCTCGCTTTCCAAGACCGGAGAGATAAGCGAGGAGGGACATCAGATTATTAACGACTTCTGCAAGCAGCAAGGGATCATCAAAAAGGATATTCCCTACCAGAATATTATAGACATGACCTATATTAATAAGGCCAACCAGGAGTTCAATAAATAGCACCAAATACCTGAGGAATGATAAATCAACTATGGGCGATGCATTTCAAGTAAGAGGTGTATCGCCTATTTATAGATGTGGGAAGGAGAGATAAACATGGATCTTAAAGTGGTGGCCGGGGACCTTTACTGTGCACTCGGGTTGGAGCAAAAAGCTGTAGGGGTCAGATTTATTCAGGCTCAGGAAGAATTCGACAGCCTTGAAGTTGCACAAATAAAAGGAAGGTTGAAATACTGTGCTATGGTCAAAAAAGCTGCCGAAGGAAGATCTTTCAAGGCCGGGCCTGAAAACTTCGGCTGTGGCGGAGCGGTAAACGCATTGGGCATAGGCGATAAGGTTGATCTTTCGCTTGCCAATTACATGAAGCTAGGCCTTTACGCCAATGAGGGGGTAGCAGCCCAGGCTATGGAAGATGTAACCAAGATCAAGCAGCATATTTATGGAGTGTTGTTAATGCCCTTGGAACAATGCATTAAGATACCGGATGTGGTGATCATGCTGGCGAATTCCTATCAGGCGATGAGAGTTCTGCAGGGATATACTTATCATCACGGAGTGATCAAACAGGTTCACCTGTCAGGCAATCAGGCCTTTTGTTCAGAATGTACGGCAACTCCCTATATTCATCAAGAAGTGAATATATCCGTCTTATGCTCGGGAACCAGGTTTATTGCGAGATGGGACGATCACCAGATGGCCATCGGAGTTCCGACTTGCCAAATGGAGGCGGTCGTGGATGGTATTCTAAAAACCATGAATAAAACAGAACCTGATGAGAAAAAAGCGGAAATCCGCTTGCGGGCAGAAAAACAAAATCGTAAATACCTTCTGGAAAACAAGGCAGCTTATTATTATGAATGATTTAAATAACAGAGGCTTGCCCCGTTATTTTTAAAGCAAGTTGTTGTTCTATTTAACCAGCATAACCGGGCAGTTAGCCAGGGAAACCAGCTTATGGCTCACACTGCCTAAAAATAAACGCTCGATGGAGTTGAGTCCCCGGCTGCCCACAATGATCAGATCACTATGATCACGTTCCGCCACCTGCAGGATCATATCGGCCGGAGGACCGGATTCGACTAGTTTGGTGATATGGGTATGGTTTCCCAACATAGCTTCGGCTTTATCGAGTACCTCCTGGGCGGTGCGCCTGAGTTCCTGGTAGTATTCTGCCGGGAAGAAATCGACACTCTGGCCGTCGGCGGAAAAGACGTGTTGAATGGTGATGACATTGATCAGGGTAATCTCTTCAATTGAGTCAGCCATATTGGCGGCGCAGCTTACTGCCCGGAATGAGGGGGATGATCCGTCCAGCGCGATCAATACCTTTTTGTACATAGTAATTACCTCCTTGCATCCTTGGCGTTTGGAAGTTTATCCTATTACAATTATAACCTAAAGGTAAACCAACCAATAATAACGTGTTGCCCAATTAGCGAAAACAGTTTTTATTTATTTGTTTGATTAGTCTGCTGAATTGGCTGCCTCATATCCTTCAGCGATGAATCTTCCCATCCGCTTAACGATCTCATACCAGGCATCTTTGTGATCCCCGAGAGCTGCCTCGATCGCCGCGTTATGCCGGCAGGCCTCCTCATAGATTTCGCTGCCGATCTCCCGGCCCTTATTCGTGATATAAAGATGGGTAGTGCGGCGGTCTTCCGTGGAAGGACGGCGTTCTACCAGTCGGTCCCTTTCCAGGCGATCGACCATGGTGGTGAGGGTGGAACTTTCCAGATTGGCCCGCTGCCCCACCCGAGTCAGGCTTGAACCGTCTTCTTCCAGGAGGGCGCACAGGATGTATGACTGCCCCATGGATAGATTATAGCGGGCAGTATAATCAGTACCTTGTTTTTCAAAGCCTTTCATAGCTAGTTTCATCTGATAGGGAATGAACTGTGAGAAGTCCTGCATGTTTTGTTTATTCCTTCCTCCGGGCATTTTCTTAATGTTCCAGGAAGCTGATCCTAATGTCAATAGGGGGCAAAAATATTATCGCCGAAATAAATATCTCCAATCGAGAAATACGTCATTGCAATAAAATACCCTCGGCATATAATGTAATTAGTATGTATCGCTGTAGATTTAGGAAGATCGTTAGTTTGAAAGGATTAAGTATGATACTGCGCAATGATTTTGGAGAAGTCACGCAATTGCTTCTGCATATCGATATGGATGGGTTAACGGTCTATTCAATGGCTCTCTACTATGTAGATGGGATTTTGATCGATAGCGGACCGGTAAAGCAGCGGGACGAGTTCGTGCCTTTCCTGGATGCCCTGGATATACAACAGGTGGTCAATACTCACCACCATGAAGACCATATCGGCAACAATCCCCTTTTCAATGAAAGGGGTATCCCCGTCTTCGCTCATCCCGTGGGGGTGCCGCTGATTGCTGATACTTCCCTATGGGCACCGCAACTGCTGTATTATCAGCGCTTCTTCTTTGACCTGCCGCCTTCCTCGCTATGTCAACCGATTGGTGATTTTATAGAGGGCCGCAAATACCGCTTCCGGGTCATTCACACCCCGGGGCATGCCCCGGATCATATCGCCCTGCTAGAAGAGCAGAACGGCTGGATCTTCACCGGGGATCTTTTCCGCTCGGTTAAGGTCACCCATCTGCGCCGGAATGAAGATTACGCTCTGACCATGGCATCCCTCGAGCATCTGCTGAAATATGATTTTCAAACCATATTCTGTTCGGGCGGAAAAGTCTACGCCCCCGGCCGGGAAAAGCTGCGGGAGAAGATCGCCTGGTCTAAAAACCTGCAGGAGAGTGTTCTGCGTATGCACCGCGAGGGAAGCGATCCCGAGACTATCCGCGAGCGGCTGCTGGGACCAGAAAACCTTATGAAAGATTTCACCGAGGATGACTATAGCAAACTGAATATGATCGAGGCGATCTTGAGCAGCAAGCCCGGCATATGACTTTGCGTCAGATAGCGATATTCACTGTATAGGCCCGCCAGGGTCTTTTTTTTTTACTTTAGGATATTTTGCTCCTTGCCATATAAATGGCAAGGGCTAAGGAGAAAAGTATTGAAATGTGCGCACTTCTTGTCTCTTCAGCTAATATTCAGCCCGGTTTTATTAACTATTAATCTCTCATTAATCTCCACATAAATTCCAACTCCTATACTAAGCTTGTAAATTTTTATGACCTGTGCTGGGGGATGGTCGGGCCGGGAAAACTCCCCGGAATTTATAAAAAATGCACCATACCTACACAGTGCGAACACATTATGGCGATATACTCTAAATAATAATTAAAAGAAGCGAATCGGTCAGGTCACCAACTGCCGGAATTAAATACACTCTCGGAAGGGAGAGAGATCTATGATGAAATTCAGAACCATCACCCCCATTTTGGCAGCACTATTGCTGATATTGATAATGACAGCCCCGGTCCTGGCCTGGAGTGACTGCCCCAAAGGGAAAATCAACTGTGATCGTCCCTGCCGGGATTATACCGATACCAACGGCAACGGCATCTGTGACCGGTCAGAATCGGCCGAAGAAGCTTCCGGAAGTGAATCAGAGTTATATACCCCGTCGGGGACATCGGGAGTTTTTGATACTGAAGGCATAGACACTCCAGCAGCGGAACCAGCCCAGACTGAAGCGGATGGAGCGATAAGTGAGCAGGAAAGCGTGGCTGCGCCTGTTGATAGTGACAGTGAGCAAACTACCAATCAGGAAGGACCAAGCGATGCCAGTGCTAATTCTGAATCGGTGGTGGATGACGCGGATCAGAGTGCTATTGATTCCGAACCCGAAGATTCACCATCTGTTGAGCAAGCAGACAGCGACAACGATGAGACGCCGGGCTTGGTCAGTACCTTAGGGGAACCGCGGTTCCTGGTCCTGCTGACCCTCTTGATTCTGGCTATGGTAGCCGTGCGGCAAGGGCTTCCGTCCTATGTGAGACTCGGGATATTGGCCGCCAGCCTCGGGTATCTGGGCTTTTATTTAAAAGGATGCATGTGTTCAGTAGGTGTGCTGGCCAACCTGCCCCTGGTTTGGCAGGGGATAATAGCGGGTGATTATAACCTGTGGCTGGCTCTGTTCCTCTTGCCCATAGTTTTTGCAGTTTTCGCGGGCCGGATTTACTGCGGCGGGGTATGCCCCTTCGGCGCGTTTCAGGAATTTATGTTCATGCTGGGCGGCAAACTGGGCCTCAGTCAGGATAAAACGGGGTTGGATGCTGTCTCATGGCTGAAGTATTCCAAGTACCTGTTCTTGCTGGCAGTCCTGGTGATTACCCCGTTGACTGGAGTGGTATGGTGGTGCAAGATCGATCCTTTTGGCTACCTGTTTAATCTCTCAGGTTCATCGTTTGCCCTGGGTATCCTGGTTGTGGTAATTACCGCTTCGCTCTTGATTTTTCGTCCCTGGTGCCAATATATCTGTCCTTACGGTGCGCTGCTAGGCATCGTTGCCAAGGATGCCAGCTTGATAAGCGGGGCCGCCGGCGGCCCGACCATTATAGAAACAGCGTGCAGAAAATGCGGCAGATGTGCGAAAAAATGTCCGGTTGAAGCCATAGAAAAGGGAGCGATCAATGATGCTGAATGCATCAACTGTGGTAACTGCATCAAGGCATGCAAACTGGGGGCGGTTGAGGCCTAGAAGCTCAGTTATCAAGTCACTATATTTAAATATCGAATGAAAGGATGATGATTATGACCAAGAAGATTAAAACCATTTTGTTGAACCTGGTTCTGGTTGCTGGTATTGTCACCTCGGCAGGCGTCGTTTATGGCAACAGCCAGCATGACGAAGGAGGTCAGCCCACTGTTTCCGGATCCCAATCTGCCTATGTTTCAACCATAAGCTCTGATGACCTGAGCAGCAACAGCGCAGTAATCACGGATGACAGCAGGCCCTCAAACAACGGCGGAGGCTGTGATGGCAATTGTGCAGCCTGCGGTAAATGCGCTCCCATCCAAAACCGGTAATCTTTCCGAAAGCACACAGCTTTCCTCTAACCTATCAGCGCAATGACTAGGCTGTACCGAAGGACAGCCTAGTCTGCTTTAACTGCGGCTTTTTGACTGCGGAAGTATCGTTCATTAGATTAATGATTCATTGCCATCGAGTGAATTAAATGATATTTGGTACTTATAATGCTATGAGAATAAGCAGTCATAGCTTGCCAAAAGTCTAAATTAGGTTTACTATATCATTAGTTAACATATTAACAATTAAGATGTTATTCGAGGAGTGTGATGTATGAATTCCTTTACAGATTATCTCTGCTTCCGGATGGGGGCCTTGACTCGCCGAATACAGAGGGATTACAACAATAAGTTTGCCGAGCTTAATATTACGTTGGGGCAGTCCTTTGTCCTCTTCCGTTTACTGGAGAATGACGGCAGCAATGTCAAGGATATCGCCGCCGCGGTTCAACTGGACCCACCGGCCATTACCGGATTGGTGGACCGCTTGGCCAAGGAGGGCATGGTGGAGCGCAAGGTTGATCCGGATGATCGGCGTACTACTAATATATTCCTTACTGCCTTGGGGCGAGAGACGGCGCAAAAAGCGGGGGTGATCGCCGTCGAGTTCAATGAGGCTATGAAACAGGCTTTGCCGGGTGGAGACCTGGAGGGTTTTCAGGATGCCTTGACCGCTTTGGAGAACATGATTTAACCATGATAAAAGGTCGTCCTTTGTTCATAGTCAGGAGGGGAGGATATTATGAACGACTATCAGGGATTGCAGCAGAAGTTGAGTTTACACCCGGCTGGGGCGCCGGCTACGGAAACCTTTGACAAGATACTGAGGATACTGTTCAGTGAGGGTGATGCGGCGATTGCGGCGGAGTTAACCTTTGTCCTGATGCCGCTGGCGACCATTGCCGACAGGACCGGACGTCCGGCCCAGGAGGTTCAGGCAGCCCTGGAGGATATGGCCGACCGGGCTCTGGTCTATGCCCGAAAGGATCGGGAGGGTAACCCCCGTTATAGCTTGTTGCCTACGATTCCCGGGCTCTTTGAGTTTCCCTTCATGCGCATAAAAAATATTGAGTTGCGCGATGAACTGGGGCGTTTGTGGCACCAGTATCACGATGAAGCACTGGGCAACGAATTCGCCGGTTCGCCAACCCCGCAGATGCGGGTGATTCCTGTCCGCCGAAGCCTCAGCCTGACCACGGAGATCCTCCCCTATGATTCGGTTTCCCAAATGATTGAACGAGCTCGCTATATAGCCCTGGCTGATTGCGCCTGCCGGGTGAGTATGCGCAACTGCGACAAGCCCATCGAGGTATGTCTGGCGTTCGGGGGCAATGCAGAATTCCTGGTCGAGCGCGGCCGGGCCCGGCAAATATCGGCGGCGGAGGCCATGGAGGTTTTGGATAGGTCGGAAGAAGGTGGACTGGTCCATACCTGCAACAACTCCCAGGATGAATTTTCGGTGGTCTGTAATTGCTGTTCCTGCTGCTGCACTATCCTGCGTGGGCTTACTCGCCTGAAGAATCCGCATGCTTTTGCCCGTTCCGGGTTTGTTGTGGAGTACCAGGCGGACGAATGCATCGGCTGCATGGCCTGCCTGGAGGACCGCTGCCCGGTAGAGGCCATAACTGAGGCGGGTGAGGTGGTGGCGGTAGATAATGAACGCTGCATCGGCTGCGGTCTTTGTGTATCGGTTTGCCCGGCTGATGCCTTGCAGATGGCTCGCCGGGAGCATGCGCCGGCGACACCGGCTACCGGGCGGGAATTGCTGGGAAGCGTGTTGATGGAAAAGGGACGGTTCGAAGAATTCATGAAATTGAACCAGTCCTGATGGAGCGGGTGATATCCAGAGCATATTTCCCGGCATCCGCTTGACGGTGCTTGGCTCAGATCAAAGGAAAAAATTATGCCCGCATGTAACCATGCGGGCTATTTTGTGAAACCCTATAGATGCTAACGATTGTCCTGGCGGCGGGGCAGGGAAAACCACAGATCATTCAGCCATTTGAGGGCTTCGGTTCCCAGCGGAGGCAGATCGGCTGCGGCCAGGCTGGCATCCAGCTGCTCGGGCCGGCTGGCTCCGATGATTACCGAAGTGATACCCGGTCGGTGCATGACCCAGCGTACGGCGGTGGTGGCCATATCATAGGATTGTTCGCGGCACCAGGCCCGGTATCTCTCCACTGCCGCAAAAACCGGTTCCTGCCAGTAACGCTCCTGGTAAAGAGTCCCGGCCTGGTAAACCCCGCCCAGGGAGAAACGGCTGTTCTCTTCCACGGCTTGGCCCGATTGGTAACGGCCGGTTAACATGCCGCCGGCCAGCGGATTGTAACTTATAATGCCAACTCCTTCGCTGAGGCAAACGGGGACCAGTTCTTCTTCGATCAAACGGAACAACAGGTTATAGCGAGGCTGTACGCTGTCGATGCGTGTGTAATTATTTTTTTCGGCGATGCCCAGGCCCTTCATAACCTGCCAGCCTTTCCAGTTGGATACTCCAATATAGCGTACCTTGCCCTGCCGAACCAGGTCATCGAAGGCCCGCAAGGTCTCTTCGACCGGGGTTTCCGGATCGAACTGGTGGGCCTGGTAAAGATCCAGGTAGTCAGTATTAAGGCGCCGCAGACTGTTATCGACCGCCTCCATGATATGCTTGCGGCTAAGACCGCGCTCATTGACCCCGGGCCCCATGGGCATGAAACACTTGGTGGCCAGCACAAACTTGTCACGTTTTCCTCCCAGCCATTCGCCGATTATCGCTTCGGTGGAACCCAACTGTTCGAAACTGCCGCCCAGCGGATAGCCGTCAGCGGTGTCGATAAAGTTTATACCGGCCTCCCAGGCTTTATCCAACATGGCAAACGAGGTCTTTTTATCGGCCTGGTTGCCGAAGGTCATAGTTCCCATACACAGACTGCTGACTTTAAGGCCGGAGGAACCCAGCTTTCGGAACTCCATGTAATCAACCTCCCATATCTTGCCGTTTATATTTCCAGCATAACTATCCCGCCCGCTAAAAGCAAATGACGGCACTATCTATGGTAAAACTGCCCGCCATCCCTTAGTGCTAATCATAGAAATGATGATTAGATTTATGGTTACAAAATACTGTGCCGGAAGTATTCATCAACCAGATCCAATAAGGCCGCCAGGGAAGGGGATATCCACTTGTCCCGGTGGTATATGAGTTGAGTGTACATATCTATTCTATCCCCGGTGAGCTTGAGATCAATAAGGCTGCCGGCCACCAGTTCCTTTTCCGCGGCAGCAGAGGGGAGCAGGGCAATACCCAGACCGCTCTGGGCAAATTGTTTGATGGCCTCGATGCTGTCAAATTCGTAGGAGGAGGCAGGCTTAATGCCAAGTTCAGACAGCCTGTTTTCCATCAAGGTCCGGTAACTGCAGCCCTGCTCGGCAAAGATAAAGGATTGTTGTGCAATATCTTTGAGTTCCATCCATCCCTTGCGCGCCAGCGGATGTTCAGGATTTCCCACGATAATCATCGGTTCCTCACACAACACCCGGGCGGTCATATCCTTCTCATCTACCAGTTTATCAAGGGAAAAGACGGCATCAGCCCGGTTGGAGCGCAGCCACTCGCGGAAGTCGTTCGGAGTGCCCTGACGAATAACCAGTTTGACCCGGGGATAGCGCAGACTATAATCCTTTAACAGGGAAGGCAGCTTAAAAAGGCAGAGGGATTCAGTGATACCAATAGTAAGCAGACCACTGGGTTCTGCGGTCGCAGTCATCATTTCCTGAATAATGCCCGCCTGTTGCAGCAAACCGCGGGCATGCTCCAGCAGCAGTTCACCCTGAGTAGTGAGGGCAATCCTTTTGCCCAGGCGCTCAAAAAGCCGGGTTTGAAACTCCTCTTCCAACTGGCGGACCTGAGCGGTTATATTGGATTGGGCATAGCCCATTACCTGGGCTGCCCGGGTGAAGCTCTGCTCCTCGGCGACCGTAACGAAGATTTTTAACTGGCGCAATTCCATGTCTTTGCCTCGCTTATTATCACTATTTTTGATGGGTTTTATCAAATCCATCTATTTTACAGGTGTTTATAGAGATGATACTGTAAATAACAGATAAATGCCAGGATTATATTATAAAGGCGGAAAGGATGATTAGCATTGACCAAGCCAGTACTTTTCACCGGGTCAGCGGTGGCCCTGGTTACTCCCTTCCACCAGGATGTCATCAATGAAAACTGTCTGCAAGGTCTGATCGAGTTCCAGATGGGCCAGGGGACTGATGCCATAGTGGTTTGCGGGACTACCGGCGAGGGGAGTACACTGTCGGGTGAGGAACACCGGCGCGTTATAGAAAAAACCGTGTCTGTGGTGAACCGAAGGGTGCCATTGATTGCCGGTGCCGGCAGCAACAATACCAGGCATGCGGTCGATTTGGCCATACAGGCGGAAGATGCGGGAGCAGATGCCATATTGTCCGTAGCTCCTTACTATAACAAGACTACCCAGCCGGGGTTAATTGAACACTTTAAGGCTATTGCCCGGTCGGTTCACCTGCCGGTCATACTCTATAACGTACCCAGCCGTACCATTCTTAATATCGCACCGTCCACCATCAGAGAGTTGTCTTTTATCGAGAATATTGTTGCCATAAAGGAGTGTAATCTGGATCAGGTGGGTGATGTGATCAACCTGTGCGGCGATGATATCACGATTTATTGCGGGAACGACTCGCAGATATTGCCCTGCCTGGCTCTGGGCGGCCAAGGGGTGATCTCGACCATGGCTAATATCATTCCCGCTGATGTGCATGAACTGGTGGCTAGTTTTATGCAAGGCAACTTGGCAAGATCCCGTGAACTGCAGCTCAAGGCACTTAACCTGATTAAGACTCTCTTTATCGAAGAAAGTCCGATGCCGACCAAGGCGGCTATGAACCTGATGGGGATACCGGTGGGGATCTGTCGTTTGCCCCTGGTCGAGATGAGCGAAGAGAATCTTACTGTATTGAAGCGGGAAATGGCAGCCTACGGATTGCTGTAAGAGTCACAAGCGTTTTCTATTTCCTGACTTATTAATACTTTAACGGCACCCTGTTTAAATTGGAACTGTGGATGCTCCTTGATCATGATGAAGGTCTGTGGTAATTTTCTCTCCGGCAGGACAAATTATTACGGCGGCGAAATATGTAATATTGAGTCGGAGAGTTGCTGATGAATATAGATTCCAGTAAAGCACATTTATATGGCAACCTGCTTATGCTCTTGGCGGCGGCCATCTGGGGATTCGCCTTTGTAGCCCAGCGGGTGAGTATGAATTACGTGGGCCCCTTCACCTTTACCGGGGTGCGCTTCTTGCTGGGCGGGCTGTCCCTATTGCCATTGATATATGTATTTAACCGGAGCGGCGGATATGACCAGCCTTCATCCGCCCGGGAAACCCTGCTGCCCGGTATGCTGGCCGGGACCGTACTGTTTATCGCGGTCTCTCTGCAGCAGGTGGGTATGCTCCATACCACGGCCGGCAAGGCGGCCTTTATTACCGGGCTCTATCTGGTACTGGTACCCATTCTGGGTATTTTTCTGCGCCACCGTACTTCGGCAACCACTTGGCTGGGCTGTTTGCTGGGGTTATTGGGTCTCTACTTTTTATGTGTATTTGAATCGTCAACTATCAAAAAAGGTGATCTGCTGGTGCTAGCGGGGGCGTTATTTTGGGCGGTGCATATCCATGTTATCGCGCACTTTCGCCGGCTCAGCGCGGTTCGCCTGTCCTGTTTTCAATTCCTCACCTGCTCGCTGTTGGCCCTGGCGGTGGCCCTGTTTACCGAGACCATCACTATGCATAGCCTGTACCAGGCGGCCCTGCCCATTCTCTATGGCGGGTTATGCTCGGTGGGTATTGCCTATACCCTGCAGGTAGTCGGGCAAAAGTTCGCCACCCCGGCCCACGCCGCCATTGTTCTAAGCCTGGAAGCGGTATTTGGGGTGCTGGGGGGCTACCTGCTGCTGGGAGAGCGCATGGGCCTTCAAGAGATTGCCGGATGTATGCTGATGCTCTCTGGAATGCTGGTTTCCCAATTACGAAGCTCTTAGCCGGTCCAACCAAAGCCAATAGACACCTTGCATTGTTTCCACATCTATCCACTATTGAAATAGTAATCATGTCGAAAACCCTCCCCGAAAAGCAGGGAAAAGCATTAGGGCAGCGAACTATAAACACAATAGTTCGTGTTGCCGAAATTACTTTTTAGGGTTAATTTTGTGCAACAGTTGCATCAAGACCAGCGGCGGGCTTGATGAAAATTTATTTTTTGGAGGGATGATGTAGATGAAGCGTATGTTGACCCTGGTTTTATGCGCAATCCTGGCCTGCAGCCTGATATTGGGCGCGGCTGGCTGCAGCAAGAAAACCGAGAAGACCGGACAGCCCACGCCGGAGACCAAGGAGACGGCCAAAAAACCATTCAAAGTGGGACTGGAATGCTCTTATGCTCCGTTTAACTGGACACAAAAGGATGACAGCAATGGAGCCGTACCTATTTCCGGCAGTAAGGAATTTGCCGGCGGCTATGACATTGAAATCGCTAAGAAGATCGCTGATGGTCTGGGCCGTGACCTGGTTATCGTAAAGACCGCCTGGACCGGTTTGGTGCCAGCGGTGCAATCGGATACTATTGATGCTATTATTGCCGGTATGTCACCGACCGCTGAACGTAAACTGACCATTGATTTCTCAGACAACTACTATAAATCAGAGCTGGTCATGGTGGTGCAAAAAGGGTCGCCTTATGCGAAGGCTACCAGTATCCAGGATTTCAAAGGGGCTAAGGTTACCGCTCAGCTAGATACCTTCCACTATTCGGTTATCGATCAGATCAAGGGTGTGAAAAAGCAGACGGCAATGGATGATTTCGCGGCTATGCGGGTAGCCCTGGAATCCGGGATAATCGACGGGTATGTATCGGAGCGGCCGGAAGGGGTTTCTGCCTCGGCGGCAAATCCAAAGTTTGTTATGGTACAGTTTGCTCCCGGCAAAGGGTTCAAGGCCTCTGACGATGATGTGGCAGTGGCGGTAGGTCTCAAGAAGGGCAATCCCGATCGGGAGGAGATCAATGAGATCCTGGCCAAGATCACGGATGCGGAAAGAGTTCAGATAATGGACCAGGCTATTAAAAACCAGCCGGCAGCTGGCAAATAAGCGCAAAGCATGACAGGAGCGTAGCTAAATATGTCTGCGGATAGTACTTCTCTACAATGGATTATGTACTTTATCAGAGAATACGGGACACTGTTCTTGTACGGGGCCGGCATTACTTTGTTGATTGCTCTCAGCGGTACCATAATCGGTTTTATGATCGGACTGGTTATCGGGGTTATCCGGACTATTCCCATGGATCATAATAAGGGAAGTATGAACAGATTCGCTTACAAGATCCTTAATTTCCTGTTGCTGTGCTATATAGAAATATTCCGCGGAACCCCGATGATAGTTCAGGCTATGGTTGTGTTTTACGGAGCAGCTGCCGTCTTCGGGATCCATATGTCTACCCTGTGGGCCGGAGTTTTCATCGTTTCGATTAATACCGGTGCCTACATGGCGGAGATCGTCCGGGGCGGTATCATATCAGTCGACCAGGGGCAGTTTGAAGCGGCGCATTCCATTGGCATGACTCACTGGCAGACCATGGTCAATATCGTGTTGCCCCAGGCGATACGTAATATCCTGCCGGCCACCAGCAATGAGTTCGTCATCAACATTAAGGATACTGCAGTCTTGAGCGTCATCTCGGTTTCCGAACTCTTTTTCATGGGTAAATCTGCGGCGGGAACCTACTACCGATTTTTTGAGGTAAATGCTATCATCTGTGTCATCTATTTTGTAATGACATTTACCGTTACCCGTATTTTAAGATTGATCGAGATAAAGATAGACGGTCCGTCGGTTTTTACCATTCACGGCTCGCAGACGGTGCCTGAAGCGGAATTTCGTATTATTAACAGGGAGTAGGCTATGGACAAGATTATCGAGGTCAGGCATCTGAGCAAGAAATTCGGCAGCAACGAGGTTTTGCGCGATATCAATTTTTCGGTCAGCAAGGGCGAGGTGGTCTGTATCATCGGCGCCAGCGGATCGGGTAAATCCACCCTGCTGCGCTGCCTGAACCTGCTGGAGTATCCCACCAGCGGGGAGGTCTTGTACCATGGTCAAAATATCCTCGAACACAATATGACCAATGCCATGTATCGCACCAAGCTGGGCATGGTCTTTCAGCAGTTCAACCTGTTCAATAACCTGACAGTATTGCAAAACTGTGTGGTGGGACAGGTCAAGGTGCTGAAAAAGGACCGAGCGGCGGCGGAGAAGACGGCCATGCAATACCTGGAGCATGTCGGCATGTCGCAGTTTATCAACGCCAAACCGGGCCAGATCTCCGGCGGGCAGAAGCAGCGGGTGGCCATTGCCCGGGCTCTTTCCATGGAGCCGGAGGCCCTGCTTTTCGATGAGCCGACCAGCGCGCTGGATCCGGAACTGGTCGGCGAAGTGCTCAAGGTTATGAAAAGTCTGGCCAAGAGCGGGCTAACCATGCTGGTGGTAACGCATGAAATGGGTTTTGCCCGGGAGGTCTCCAACCGGGTGGTTTTCATGGATGCCGGCGTCATCGTAGAGGACGACCTACCCGAGGTTATCTTCAACAACCCCGTCAACGAACGCACGCGGGCGTTTCTTAAAAGAGTACTGGAAGATTGATTATACGTGAGGAGGTCATTGTATTGAAGAGGAAAATTGCGGTTGTACTAGTGCTTTGTCTGGCTTTGGGTCTCATGCTCGGCGGCTGTGCGAGCCAATCGGCTACACAGAAAGCGCCTGACAAGTCCGATAAGGTGGCGGACACTTCCTGGGACGACATCAAAGCCAAAGGGTCTTTCACGGTCGGTCTGGATGACAACTTCCCCCCGATGGGTTTCCGGGATGAGAAGAATAACATAGTCGGTTTTGATATCGATTTGGCCAAAGAAGCGGCCAAGCGCCTGGGGGTCCAGGTGAAATTCCAGCCGATTAACTGGGATACCAAGGTAGCGGAACTGAACGGCAAGAACATCGACGTAATCTGGAATGGACTTACCATTACCGATGAATTGAAAAAACAGATCCTGTTTACCACTCCTTATATGTCGGATCATCAGATCATAGTGGTTACCCCTGATTCAGCCGTAAAAACCAAGGCGGATCTGGTCGGTAAAAAAGTAGGGGTGCAAGCTGGCAGCAGCGCAATAGAGGCAGTTCAACAGGACAAAGCCATCTATGAGAAGATCAAGAACGATCTGTTGGAATTCAAGGATTATCAACTGGCCTTGAACGACCTCAAGGGAGGCGGGTTGCAGGCGGTAGTGGTAGACGAAGTGGTAGGCCGCTATTCCATGGCCAAAGAACCCAAGAGCTATAAGATATTGGACGATAATTTCAGAACGGAAGATTTCGGCGTCGGTTTGAGAATGACGGATAAGGCCTTCCAGGCTCAGTTGGAGAAGGTTATCAATGATATGAAGAAAGACGGCACTGCCAGCGAGATCTCCAAAAAATGGTTTGGTGAAGACATTATCAAGAAATAGTTGGTTTAGTTTGAGACAGGCCTGCTGCTGGGGGCCTGTCTCAACTTGTTTATTATACCGATAGGTGATTAATTATGGACTATCTTATGACGCTATTGCCCCCCATGTTGAAGGGCTGGACCATTACCTTGCAGTTGTTCTTTATGACTCTGGTGATAGCCCTGCCCCTCGGTGTGCTGGCGGGAATAGCCCGCATATCCCGCTTCAAGCCGCTGGCCTGGTTTATGGAATTCTACGTCTGGCTCTTGCGCGGGACCCCGCTTCTGCTGCAGTTGCTCTTCATATACTTTGGCATGATGGCGGTGGGTCTGCGCATGGAGCGATTTTCCGCTGCCCTGCTGGCCTTTGTCTTGAATTACACGGCCTACCTGGCGGAAATATTCCGCTCCGGCATCCAGTCCATTGATCAGGGACAATATGAGGCAGCCGATGTGCTGGGCCTCAATTACCGACAGACTATGAGCAAGATTATCCTGCCCCAGGTATTTAAACGAGTGCTGCCGCCGATAGGCAATGAAGTGATTAACCTGGTCAAGGATTCGGCCCTGATATATATTCTGGCCATAAGCGAGCTGTTAAGAGTGGCCGAGTCAGCGGTCATGCGGGACGGCACATTTATACCGTTTATTGTGGCAGCAGTTTTCTATCTGGTAATGACTGCGGTAGTTCAGCAGTTTTTTAAATGGGTGGAGTTCAGATTCAGTTACTACCGTTAGGAGCGAAGAATGATGTATATGCTGCAGGCCCTGGATATTCATAAACACTTTAATCACCTGGAGGTATTGAAAGGCGTATCCCTGCAGGTAGCCAAGGGCGAGGTCATTTCTATAATCGGACCTTCCGGTTCCGGCAAGAGTACTTTTTTGCGCTGCCTCAACCGGCTGGAGACCATCGACCGCGGCTTTATCGAAATCGAGGGCGAGGTCATGGCGGAAAACGATGCCCACGGTCGGGCCCGTTATCGTGATGAAAAGGATATTGCCCGTTTGCGGCGCAAGATGGGCATGGTCTTTCAGAATTTTAATCTATTCCCCCACAAATCAGTGATACAGAACCTGACGCTGGCTCCGGCGCTGGTGCAGCAGGCGGAGCAGCCCGCTGCCGAAGCTTACGCCCGCGAGCTGCTGGAAAAGGTAGGCCTTTCACATAAGGCGGAACGATATCCCTTTGAACTATCCGGAGGGCAGCAGCAGAGGGTGGCTATTGCCCGCGCCCTGGCCATGAATCCGGATATATTATGTTTTGACGAGCCGACCTCGGCTCTGGATCCCGAGCTCACCGGCGAGGTTTTGCGTGTCATACGCGATCTGGCCCTGGAACACCGTACTATGATTGTGGTAACCCATGAGATTGGTTTTGCCCGCGAGGTCAGCGACCGGGTAATCTTCATGGACGATGGCCTGATTGTCGAGCAGGGCAGCCCCGAAGCGGTACTGGGCAACCCGCAGCAGGAACGCACCCGGAGCTTTTTGAGTAGCGTGCTGAGCGCCTGGTAAAGGAGACGCTACCTCGAAGTCGAAGTACCGATCCGGATAGGGTTCTTTTATCAGGGTGTAGTGCCACCACTCGCGGGCATATGACTTGAAACCGTGCTTTTCCATGATGGTTTTGAGTAGTTTTCGGTTGGCGGCCTGCTGTGCAGTGATAAGGTGGCTGCCATGAGCGGAGACCGGGTCCAGGTAATCAAAATGGCTGCCCATATCAAGTTCCGCACCGGTTTTTTTATTCACCAGGGTCAGATCGACGGTACTGCCCCGGGAGTGACCTGACTTCCGGGCGATATATCCCTGGCTGAACAGATCCTTTTTATCTATTCGGGGATAATACTCTTCCTTCCTCTTTACATCATCAATGTCAGCCGCCCACCTGATGAAGTCATTCACCGCCCTTTGCGGGCGATAGGCGTCGAAGATTTTCAGCTCATAGCCCTGCTCGGCCAGATCCTGGCTGACACCGGCCAACGCCCGGGTTGCCTCGGTAGTCAGGATGGCATCCGGGGCCTGATAGCCGTCAATTGGCCGGCCGACAAAGTTGTTGCTGCCGTAGTAGCGAATATCCTGCCGGACAGAAGGGATCACATCCTTAACATAAACAAACCCCTCCGGCACGTTTGCTTTTTGGGCGCATCCGGCCAAGAGGAGTATTAGAGATATTATTAGTATTGAATCCTTGAGCTTTTTCATATAATCAGCTTGCCCGTTTGACCGGCATATTAGCCCAGCATGTATTTAAAGCATAGATGAAATGACCATTTTCTGAACGTTATCGGTTCCACCCACTATGCTGCCTACCTTGGAATCACGGAAATAGACATTTAAGAGATTATCGCTGGTATAACCGGCGGCCCCAGTGATATTGATGGCTTCCGAGGTCACCTGCTGCGCCACTTTACTGGCGTAGTATCTGGCCATGGAGGAGGCTTTGCTAAAATCCTCGCCCTGGTCGATTGCCCAGCAGGCCCGCCATACCATTAAGCGGGCGGCGTCGATCAGGGTGGCCATTTCTACGAGTGGGAACGATACGCCCTGGTGATAGAATATGGGACGTCCAAACTGAGTCCGGTGCTGAGCGAAGTCCAGTACCATTTCATAGGCGGCCCGGGCTATCCCTACCTCGATAGCACCGATCAAAGCCCTTCCGCAGTCCAGGGTCTGGCTCAGTAATAGATAGCCGCTGCCGTCCGTGCCGATCAAGTTTTCTTTGGGTACCCGGCAATTATCAAAGTGCAATTGAGCGGTGTTGCAGTATTTTATACCCATCTTGTTCCGGATCCGGGCTACCTTGACCTGTTCTCCGGGTACCAGCACGAAGCGGAAAGACGAACGGCTCCGATCGGTTTCCGAGCTGGCACAGGCATTAACAAATGATGAGACGGCGCCATTGACTATATAGTCCTTGGTGCCGTTTACAAACGTCTCGTTGGATTGATTGCTCACCGAGGTGGTCAGCTGTTTTACATCGGAACCGCCTTTGGGCTCGGTCAAGGCAAAGGCAGCCAGGGCAGGTTGTTTATTCACCAGCGGGGGGAGAAAGCGTTTCTTTTGCTTTTTGCTACCTCCGAAAATGATGGGTATGGTGGCATGGAGTTCCCCGGCCATACAGGCGGCCAATCCGGCACAGCCCCGGCTGATTTCCTCGATAATCAGGGCCAAGTCCAAAAAGCCTAAGCCCCTGCCCCCGTATTCTGCAGGTATATGAGGGGCCAGCAGGTTATGAGCGGCCAGCAGTTCAACCAATGACCAGTCAAAAGAATCATCACCCCGTCTATCCATTTCCAGGGCTCGGGGAATTATGTGACGGTCCGCTATATCTTTTACCTCCGCGGCCAATTCCGTCTGGCCTGGTGTTAATGAGAAGCCAATCAAGTTACTGCCCCCCTTTGTGCTGCTTGAACCATTTAACATAGTCATAAACCGATTTTCGATCCTCTTTGGAAAGTTCCGATATCATAACCATGATCTGCACCAGTTCCTGGATATCATCCTGCGACGAGCTTCGGGGACCGGGTTCGACCTCGCCAAGGGGCTGGAGAAAATATTCGGTGGTTTTACCCAAGGCATTGGCGATATTCTGGAGATCGACCAGATATAAACGGCGCTTGCCCTTTTCATAATTGGACAGGGTAGATTGGGAAATCCCCAATTTTTCCGCCAGTTCCTTCTGGTTCATGCCGGATTGTTCACGCGCTATTTGAATGCGATAACCAATTTCTCTGTAATTCATAACCCCTCCAGATTGATCCTTCCGTAAATTATAATACATATCATCATTATAGGGAATACTCGTAATATTTATAACAAAATAATTGACAAATTGTAATATTTATTATATAAGTAGAATAAATAAGGGGTAGACGATGAACAGAGGCAGGTGGTAATCGAGGCTAAATTTGCAGTTGCCAGGCATTTATTATTACAAGAGGTGATGTAGATGGATTTTAATGAACAATACCAAGCTAAACTCATGACGCCCCAAGCAGCGGTGGGAGTGATCGAGGACGGGGAAAGCATCATAGTTCCCATGGCCATAGGCCAGCCGCTGGCCCTGATCAATGCCCTGGCTGGCCGGGCCAAGGAATTGGATGCCACCTATTTTGGCACCCTGGATCTGCTGCCCACCGAAATGGTAAAGGTAGGCCGGGATGATAAACTCAAGGTGGACACCGGTTATTCAGGAATGCCCACCCGCGCCAGGGTGCAATCCGGAGATTTTACCTATACCCCGATAAGAATATTAGACAACAAGTGTTGGGAAGAGGTTCGGCCCATGGAGGTCGTAATGTTAACCGCTTCTCCTATGGATAAGAACGGCTATTTTACCATGGGACCTTCTCTGGATTTTACCTGTCATGCCATGCGCTTGGCCAAGAAGATCATTATTGAAGTGAACCAGCATATGCCCAAGGTTCACGGCATGGGTTTCGTTCACATTTCTCAGGTGACCGCCCTGATCGAGAACCATCGCCCGTTGCTCAGCCTGCCGGAAACCCTGGCTCCCCCGGATAAGGCATCCGAACTGATAGGCCAGTATATCGCCGATATGATCGACGATGGCAGCACAGTACAGTTTGGTTTGGGCAACATAGGTGACAGCGTCGCCCTGGCCTTGAAAAACAAAAAAGACCTGGGGGTGCATACCGAGCTGATATCAGACAGTATCCGAATCTTGTGGGAGGAAGGCGTGATCAACAATTCCCGCAAAAATTTTATGAAACATGTCAGTATCGCTTCCTTTGGCTTCGGTAGTCAAAAACTCTATGACTGGATTGACAACAATCCTTCCATCCAGTTTCATCCGACCGGCTGGGTAAACGATCCTTATATCATCAGTAAAAATGATAATATGATATCTGTAAACTCGGCACTCAGCATCGATCTGACCGGTCAGGTCAATGCCGAGTCCTTCGGCCCGCTCCAGTACGGCGGAGTCGGGGGCAACCTGGACTTTGTCGAGGGAGCTTGGCGCTCGCGCGGGGGTAAGTCCTTTATCGCTTTTCCCGCCACCGCCAAAAAGGATACCGTAACCAAGATAGTACCCATTCATCCGGCAGGACAAGCCATCTCTACCGGACGAGCCGATGTGCACTACGTCGTAACGGAATTTGGAGTTGCCCTGTTAAAGGGGCAGTCGGTAAGAGAACGGGCCAAGCGGCTGATCGCTATAGCGCATCCTGATTTCCGGGATGAATTGACTTTTGAGGCCAGGAAACTCAATATTTTATAGCCTGAGCAGACAATATTTTATGGGAGGTTTTATCATGTCATTTCCTACGCGCGATAATCCCTATAGTTTTAACGAATTCCTTGATTGGCGCAATAGCTTCGATTTCTATGCGGATGATCCGTTTATTCAGAAGGTAGTCAAATGCTACACCGGCGAGCAGTGGGAGCAGGTGGACCGCGCCGCCCGGGAGATATCGCCCAAGGTATCCTTCCGCTGGCGCAAGATGGCGGAGTCATCGGCCCGGCTCGAGGAGCGGCCTTATATGATCCACTATGACGGACATAAAAACCGTATCGACCGCATTGTTCGGCCCCACGAACTGCTGACCATGGAGAAGGAGATCTTTTCCGAGGGGTGTTTTTCGTCCAAGACCTTACCTTGGGAGAAGCTGATCAAAATGTACCTGATCTATCAGAACGGGGAAACCTGCATCGGCTGCCCCATGACCTGCACCGAAGGGGCGATAGCCATCATCGAGAAATATGCGGACACCCCCGAGCTGAAGCATATCCTGCAGCACCTGCAGGAAGGGATTGACGGGGAGTTTGCTATTGGTGCCCAGTACCTGTCGGAGATCCAGGGAGGCTCTGATGTGCCGGCCAATGTCCTGGAGGCGGTGAATGAGGGTGGCTCCTGGCGGCTGTATGGCACCAAGTTCTTCTGCTCCGCCACCCATGCCGATTATGCCATGGTTACCGCCAAGCCTCAGGGCTCGGAAGAGGTGGCACTGTTCGTGGTGCCCTCCTGGCTGCCGGGGGACAAGGAAAAAGAGATAAGAAACGCCTATACCATCGACCGCATCAAGTGGAAGATGGGTACCAGTGAGTTGACCACCGCGGAGATAACCTTTAACGGGGCCTTGGCTTACCCGGTCGGGCCGCTTAATCGCGGGGTGGCCAATGTGGTGGGAGTGGTCCTGACCTTCTCGCGGCTGACCGTTGGTCTCTCCGCCGCTGCCTTCATCACTCGCGCGGTACGCGAAGCCCTGCATTATGCCGAGTTCCGCGACCAATTCGGGGTCAAGATCGGGCAATTTCCCTTACTAGCCTACCAACTGCGCAAACTGGAGCGCAGCGCTCAGCGCACCACGGCGGGAGCCTTTAAGCTATACCGGGACTTCCTGGAACTGCCGGGCGGCTTAAAAGGCGGGCTGGGGGAGGAAGAACCTGAGGATATCCGCAGGAAGCGCTTTGCGGTGCGGGAACTCATTATGCTGCAGAAGATAGCCGCTTCCTGGGACTGCACTGATACCATCCGTGGGGCCATGTCGGTCTTTGGCGGTCATGGGGTTATGGAGGATTTCTCCGTCCTGCCGCGGCTTTACCGTGATGCGGCGGTCAACGAGCTGTGGGAGGGACCGCGAAATGTATTGTTAACCCAGATGCACCGCGACTTCCAGCGCGCTTCCCGGTGGTACGATTCGCGAGAATTTGTGGCGCAGATTCTTATGGGAGCGCCGGCTGGCGTCGTGAACGCTCTGGCTGATGAAATGGTGGAACTCCTGGCGCATCCCGACCTCTTCACCATGGATGAAAAGACCCTGGAGGTTTGCGAGCGCTGGGATAAACTCTGCGGAGACCTCTATCATGCCTATCAGGATATCGCCCTGGCCGAGGTGGCGGCCACGAAATAGCATAAATCAATGCGACATAAGGCTCGGCGGCGGCAATCATAATGCATTGTCCCGCTGTCGGGCGGTCTTATGCTGAGGGTATTATAAAAACCCGTAGCATAAGAAATTAAGGTTTAATGAGAAGAATGCCGGCTTCCACCCGCCTTCCCTCCTGCTTGGACAAAACGTTATGCTTGCCGATAAATGTGTCGCATCTAATGTTATATGCGAAAGTTGATGATTAATACTGCAGCTTTTTCCAGAAAGGTACCGCGTTTACACATATGATAGCGAGTGTTAGGTGATGAGGTTACTTATTATCGCCCGCCGGAGTTATTCAGAGTATGCAGAAGAATGAAAAATAACGCTCAGTTTTTTTGGCTAGCACCAGTTATTTTAAGGAATAATAAACCCACAAGGTCAGATTTGCCACTCGACTCCGGGCTGGCTTTGCATTAGTCTGAAATCAATAAATCGGTATGGGATTCCGGTCAGGGAGGTGCACCGGGTGGTTTGCCGCTAAAGCAGCGTCAGCGTCCCATACGATCTTCGAGCGGACCATGATGACGGCCATATGGATTGCTTGCTTCATCCTTTTTTTTGCACAGAGGCGGAAAGAGGAGGCAATTTAGATGAAAGCAGCAAATTATGAAGAATGGCCAAGAATCACTTTGGGGACCTATTATGAGGGGATAAATGAACCATATAAAGAGAGTTCAGCCCCGGCGAACAATTCAGCAGCGGATTTCCTGGCTGACTTGTTGGAACAGTGGCCCCGGATAACCCAGGGTACTACAGTTAAATAGGGCCGATCAGTTAAGGAATCAGCCGGCTGCCCTATCAGTCCGGTATAAGCTGTTGAAGGTTAAGAAAACTAGAGAAACAGAAGAGGCCTTCTGTCTTAAAACAAAATAGGGGGGTTGCGGATGAGCTTAGCTGGCGACTATGGCTCGTCATCAAGTGGTCGCTCACTATCTGCCCCTTGCGCAATATGAAAGGTTCTGTATATAGAATCGCTGGATTAGGCTGGATTATGATGTTCAGCCTTTTTTGTTTTCTTTGGGCAACTGCGGGTATGATCAACTGATGATGTCATACCGCCCGGGGCTAATGCTAATTAAATTTGAGCCATAGAGAGAACAATGGGGTATAATCTTAAAAGATTCTACATAATTCCGCAGGGAATCACCACAAGTTGCTGAAAACACGTAGCGGGGAGTGGTCTTCGTTCCTGAAGGCAGGTTCTAATATGTGTTTTCATATATAGATACTACGGAAATTTGCCAGATGGAAGGGGCGGGAAAAGAGAAAATGAAAAGATTTTTGGTTGCTCTGTTGATTCTTGTGATGGGGCTGGGAGTAATGGGCTGCGGTCAGCCCAAGGCCAGCCAGCCGCCGAAGGAAGCGCCAAAACCGGCAGCGGTGCAGCGGACCATAACCATTGGAGTCATGCCGGATGTGGAATCGATCCCCTTTATTATTGCCCAGAAGAACGGTTATTTTGCTAAAGAAGGCGTAAAGGTTAAATTGGAACCCTTCAAGAGCGCCAAAGATAGAGACAGTGCCTTGCAGGGCGGGCAGCTGGACGGAATGATCAGCGACGTCCTGGCCGTGGTTTTTGCCAACGAGGGCGGCATCAAGATGCGGATCGTATCCCGCAATGACGGCAACATCGAACTGATGGCGGGCAAGAATTCCGGCATCAAATCGATCAAGGACCTTAAGGGACGGACTATCGGTATGTCCACCAACACTATTATGGAATATACCGCCGACCAGATGCTGATAGCCGGCGGCGTAAAACCGGAGGCAGTCAAGAAAGTAGCTATTCCGCCGCTGCCCACCCGTTTTGAAATGTTGCAGGGCGGTCGGGTCGATGCGGCCATTTTGCCGGAACCGCTGGCGGGTCTGGCGGTTAAAGACGGCGCCACGGTTCTTAACAGCAGTGATGCCATGGCCAACAAACCAGGGGCCATAGCTTTTAGGGCCGAGAGCATTGCGCAGAATCCGGCGGAAGTCAAGGCGGTCTTCCGGGCCTATAACGACGCGGTGGCCTACCTCAATCAAGAACCGGCCGAGAAATATATCGATTATGTCATCAAGTCCCAGGGATTTCCGGAGGGAGTAAAGGATTCTCTCAAGCTGCCTGTTTACCAACCGGCTGCTGCTCCAGATGCCAAGATAGTGAACAATGTGGTAGGATGGCTGAAAGCCAAGGCCTTGATCAAGGGCGATTACCAGTATAAGGACCTGGTGGATGAAACTATTCTGAGGTAATTGAGTGATTTCTATCAAGGATCTGTCGGTGAAATACCAGAGCAATCTGGGGGAGACACTGGCATTGGATAAGATAAATATCGATATTGCCAGCGGCGATATCTACACCTTTATCGGACCTTCCGGGTGCGGCAAGTCCACCCTGCTCTACGTTTTGTCGGGGATACTGACGGAATATGGCGGGACTGTCACCATCAATGGGCGGGCAGTCGATCCCCGAACCCAGCGGATCGGCCTGATTCTGCAGAATTACGGACTGCTGCCATGGAAGAATGTCTATCAGAATACCATGCTGGGACTGCGCATCAAGCATGATCGCACAGATCTGGATGACTACAGCCGCTATATTCTGAATGAATTGGGCATAGCCGACCTGCTGCAGCGCTACCCGCGGGAACTGTCCGGCGGACAGCAGCAGCGGGTGGCTATTGCGCGTGCCTTTATCATGAAGCCGGACCTGCTGCTGATGGATGAGCCCTTTTCCGCCCTGGATGCTATCACCCGGGAGGAGATGCAGGCGCTTTTTTTGGACATCTGGCAGCGGCATAGCGTAACTACCATATTTATTACTCACAGTGTTGATGAAGCCCTGTATCTGGGAAGAAAGATCGTGGTACTCTCCGACGCGCCTGGACGCATCATGGAGGTAGTGGACAACCCCTGTTTCCAGTTGGACAACCTGCGTTTTCGCGACGAATACTATGCGATGTCGGTGCGCCTGCGCAACATTTTGAATAAGGGATGATTCCGGTGCAGACAAAGAAGTGGCAGGGGGCGCTGTATAGCGCGCTGGTGGTGTTGCTGACCTGGTGGTTGGTGGCCTGGCTGGCCGGGCTGCCGATTATACCGTCGCCGGTGGCGGTTTTCCATAACATAATAGATATATTTAGACCGCGCATGGAAATCCACGTCTGGTACAGCCTGCTCCGGATAAGTGCCGGTATCGTTATCTCGCTGCTGATCGGGGTGCCCCTGGGCTTCCTGATGGGCTACTTCGACCGGGTGGATCGCTTGTTCTCCCCCCTGGTTTACTTCACCTATCCGGTGCCCAAGCTGGCCTTGCTGCCGGTGGTGATGCTCATATTCGGCCTGGGAGAAAGCTCCAAGCTGATCATGATCGTGTTGATTGTCATCTTTCAGATCATCATCTCCGCTCGTGACGCAGTCAAGGGTATACCACAGGAGATCTACCGTTCCTTGCAGTCACTGGGGGCTAGCCGTTTTCAAATGCTGAAAGAGATAATCATCCCCGCTTCCGCCTCCGAGGTACTCACCTCCACTCGCCTGGCCCTAGGCACTGCCATATCCATATTGTTTTTTACCGAAACCTTCGGTACGGAATATGGTATGGGCTATTTCATCATGGATTCCTGGATGCGGGTTAATTATCTCGATATGTACGCCGGCATAGTGGTCTTGAGTTTTATGGGCTTCTGCCTCTTCACCGTAATCGATCTCATTGAGAACCGTCTCAGTTCCTGGCGCTAAAGGCATATACACCGGCCAGTAGCAAGTCTGCTCAATTGGTAACCAGATTATTCTATTAGTGGTATAATATAAACGAAAAATGCTTATAACCGGGAGGGCTAAGGAGATGAGATCTTTCAAGATAATTATGCTGGTGGCGGTGCTGGCGATCGCGGCGTTTTTTCTCTTCAACGATCAAAGAGATAATATGCAGCAGGGATTCTATGATAAGGATTCGGTGATAAATCAGGAGGGTGACACGCACAGTTACCGGCATTATGATCAGAATGACAAGGCCTTGCCCGATTATGGCCTGGATCTTAAATTTGGCAGTTTTGATGGCTATGATACCTTTTACCGGTTCGATGTATCCCAGGCGGGCCAGGTAACCGTTAAATACAATACCAGGGTAGATAAGGGCAGGTTTAAGATAGTCATGGCGGCACCCGGACGTAAGCTGACCAAGCTGGCCGAAGGTTCTGGAGCGGGCAGCAAAACCCTTAAACTGGAGCCCGGGGATTACCGGGTAAAAATAGTTGGAGACAATGCCACCGGATCGGTCAAGATGTCGGTTTCAACCGATAACGGGATCACAACCGTTTTGGAGGGCGATGAGTTTTTAGCCCGCTGATAAAAGGCGCTGATGAATATTAGGGATTGAGCGAAGTTATGGACTGCGGTCGCTTTGCCCAATCCCTTGCTTTTTGTCCCACCCCGCTTCTAATCTCCGGAGTGAAAAGCCAGGTTGCTCGAACTGAGCGCCACGCCCTTAATATAAATCCCCGCGGCCGGCGTTGAGATTTTACTACGGTATAGAAAATTACATGATTCTGATATAATTATTATAAAAATTATATTTAAGGGGGAGTTCTATGTCGTACAGAGAAAAGGAGTACAAGTATCACATCCTAACCGTTGAGGACGGAATAGCCCAGATCACCTATAATCGCCCCAAGGCCTTCAATGCAGTTAATCTTCCCTTTCTACTGGAAAGGACCGAGATCTACAACGGCCTGAAGACGGACCCGGAGATTAAAGTGCTGATTTCCACTGGTAATGAGCAGGCTTATAGTGCCGGTGGCGACCTGAAGGATTTTGTCAACTTCGGCGTCAAGGAAGCCCGAGAATTTATCGATCAAGTAGTTTTAAACGGTGATGTACTGACCAGCCTGCCCTTCCCTACTATTGCCATGGTGGCCGGACTCTGTCTGGGCGGCGGGCTGGAGAGCGTTCTCGGGCACGACCTGAGGATCGCCGCCGATAACGCGGTTTTTGGTCTGCCGGAGATCAATGTGGGCATATATCCCGGCGGCGGAGCTACCCAGCGCCTGCCCCAGATCATGGCCCTGAATAAGGCCAAGGAACTGGTCTTCCTGGGCGAAATGTTCGATGCCCAGACGGCGCTGCAATTGAACATTGTCAATAAGGTGGTGCCGCTGGCTCAGTTGAAGGATGCCACGATGGAACTGGCCAAAAAGCTTTGCACCAAACCGCCGTTTTCCTTGAGAATGGCCAAAGAATCCCTGAATGCGGCCTGGAGCACCAGCTTGGACAAGGGGCTGCAGATCGAGACCCATGGCTGGTCTATGTGCTATGGTACCGAGGATCAGGTCGAAGGCATGAAGGCCTTTATCGAGAAGCGCGCCGCTAATTTCCAGGGGAAATAGAGATCATATAACGAGGTGGGATTATGCCAGTATTAGACTCAGCCTTCCAGCCTCCAATCAAATATAGAAATGCTCATATACAAACCACCTTTCCTACGATTTTTCGTCAGGTCGATGGGGTGTCCTACCAGCGGGAGAGGCTGACCACTCCGGATGATGATTTTATCGATTTGGATTGGAGCCATGTGGTGACGGCCCGGGACAGCGATGCCCTGGCCGTCATTTGTCATGGTTTGGAGGGCTGTGCCGACCGAGCCTATATGCTGGGCATGGTGAAGGCCTGCAATTGTCGCGGGATGGATGCCGTATCCTACAACTACCGCGGCTGCAGCGGGGAGATAAATCGGCAAAAACGCTTCTATAATGCCGGAGCGACTGATGACCTGGCTACAGTGCTGGAATATATTCGTCAGGTCCATAATTACACGGCGCTATACCTGATCGGTTTCAGCCTGGGGGCCAATCTGATTTTAAAGTATGCCGGGGAGCAGGGGAGAGCAATTGCCCCGGATATTCGGGGAGCCGTCGCTATCTCCGCCCCCTGCGATCTCACTTCCTCCTCGGTTGAATTGCACCGGCTGAAGAACCGGCTGTATCACTACCGGTTTCTGAAGATGCTGCTGGAGAAGATTGAGGAGAAAGCCGCCGCCTATCCGGAGCTATTGGAGAACGATCTGAAAGCCATTCGTACCCTGAAGGATTTCGATGATCATTTTACCGCGCCGCTGGGCGGTTTTCAGGATGCTGCCGACTACTGGGCAAATTGCTCCTGCCGGCAATTCCTGCCCCACATCCAGGTGCCCGCCTTGATTATCAATGCGGCGGACGATCCCATTTTGGGACCGGACTGTTTTCCCTACCCGGAGGCAGAATTCAACCCGAAGATATTTTTAGAGGTCCCCCGCTGGGGCGGGCATGTGGGATTCCTGGAACGGGCCGGGCAAGAGGAATACTGGCACGAGCAAAGGACCCTGGAGTTTATAAGTCTTATCTCTTAAATCAGTCTGAGGCATCGACCGGCGATCGATGCCTCAGGTATCCTGGGATTATTTCTTGGCGATTGGGGTACTGGCCGGGTTGATCACTTCATCAAGGCCCAATCTGGCCCCGCAATTGCAGGTACAATTTCCGTTGCTGGCTACGGTTCCTAAATGATCGAGGAATCCTTTAACATCCCCGGTCTTGGCCAGGGCGTCCAGACGTGCATTCCAGATGGTAGTTTTTCCATCGGTGATCTGCTTGTTGGCTTTCTTTATTTCTTCGATAGCTTGAAATGGCATTTAATCATCTCCTTTTTATTTAACGATTGACGGGATAGCTAGCCGGATTGATAATGTCAGTCAGAGAGCCTGGGGTGCCGCAGTTGCAGGTACAATTGCCGTTATCGGCCGCGACATCCAATAAATCCAGGAAACCTTTGATATCACCCGTTTTCGCCAGGGCGTCGAGACGGGCATTCCAGATAACGGCCTGGCCTTCGTTTATTTGCTGAGCAGCGATTTTTATTTTAGCCAGGTTCTTAAAAGGCATTTTCTCACCTCCTTTCGCTAATGCTCTGAGGCGGCCAATTCCAAGAGATGGTGATACTCGCTGACGGAAAACGGGCAGACCGGTTTCCCGGTCTCAATGCCGATTTTAGGGCATTTTCGGCTTTGACAGGAAGGATAAAAAGAACATTTAGTACAGCGGGAACAATCCAGATGGGCGGTATCTATCCATAGATTTAATTTGTCTTGGTCAAATACCAGATTTCCCGCTTGATCTACATACCCAACTTGATTTGAAGGGTCTTTGAAAGCTACGGTACATTTGTAGAGGCTTCCGTCTGCTCCAAAGATCAAGGATGATTTTTTAGCGGCATAGCAAACACTGGTATTAGGCATTAAATAATCATGCACACAAGTTCGAGTAATAGGAGAATTATAAGTAGTTCCGATCAGATTCAGCTTAAGAGGAAATGCATCCAGTGAAGAACTATCATAAATAGATACGTTGTCCCAGTTCTCGATGAGATTATAGTTTAATGAAAACCGTTCATCATTGACGAAAGCAGGGGCGATTTCATTTTCTACCCAATGAGAGATCTCCGGCATGTGAAGGGGTTCAAAATTAACCCTGATGGATACCCGGAAATCGTACGGCTGCTCCTTGAAACTGAGAACGTTTTGAAGTATACGTTTATAGGTTTTTCCGCCTCCTGCCAATCTGCGGTTAGCATTATGAAGCGTTTCCGGACCGTCAATAGTTATTTGATAATTGGTAATGCTCAGTGATAACAATTTAGCAGCTAATGATGGGTTCAAAAGATAGCCATTGGTAGTGATAAATGCACCGTACCTTTTCTCGTTTTGTTCGCAATAATCTATAAAAAATTCAGATAAGCCGGTTATCACATCAGATGCCAGCAAAGGCTCGCCGCCGAACCAGTATACTTTAAGCATTTTGAACCGGGGCATTTGTTCCCGAACATACCGTTTTATTGCGGAGACTACCAGGGGAGTTATTTTTCCGTTCTCAAAGGATTCGTAGCAATAACTACATCGAAAATTGCACTGTTCATGGGGCAAAACAATTAAGTGCATAGTGTGCATATCTCGCTCATAAGAGAGTATCTCATCGATCTCAGACTGTTCGTCTGAATCGCTTTCAATGAAAAAGCGATTCTTGCACAATTCTTTTAAAAGATCGTTTTCATCATCCATAGGAAAGCTAATCTCACGGTTCAGATATGGCTCAATAGCTGGTAATTGTTGCTGGGGAACCCTGGCTAGGGAGCCCATAAAGCTGTTATGCAATATCAGATCTCCATTTTCCAACTGGTGGGTGTAGGTGTAGCAGGAAAGCTTATAGGTTGGTATCATATAATGCCCTCTTTCTGACTTAACTAGAATCTATAATATGCAAAAGCAGATTAATGATTCCACATAAATACATTTAATACATAAAAAGAAAAATAAATTAACATATCGGAATAGGATAAATACCTAACCATAATTATTCCGGGAAAGACCTTTAGGCCTCTGAACCTTCTTAAGAAATCGGTGTATAAACTAGTAAGTAGTGCACGAAAAGGGTTTAACATCTCATGAGATATTTGGACCGTTTAACCGCCATCCGCATACGAGAGGGTGATGCACCGGCATTTGAGGCTTTGATTCGTACATATCAAAGCCGGGTTTTTAGCTATTGCCTGCGTATGACCAATGACTACGGGGCAGCGGAGGACCTCACCCAGGAGATATTCCTGAGAGTATACCGCAACATTGGGTCATATGACTGGCAGCAAGCCCGGCTATCGACCTGGATCTATACCATCTCCCGCAATGCCTGTTTCAATTATCTGCGCACTTTAGAGCGCCGGGTGCCGGAAACCATGATGAGCGGGGAAGAACTCTCCCGGCTCGCTTCCCCGGAACGAATAGCTCAATTGGAGGACAGGATTAGCTTGATCGAGGCATTGAACCGGTTAAGCCCGGAAGAAAGAGAAATGGTTTTGTGGAAGGATTACCTGGATCTGAAATGCAGCGAGATCGCCATAATTCTGCAAGTGCCGGTTGGCACGGTAAAATCACGTTTGTTCAGTATTCGACGGCGCCTGCGTCAAGACCTGAAGGGGGAGGCAAGATGAAGAAGAAGTATCGGGAGCAGATCAGGGAACTGCCGCTGGAAAACGGCGGGCGGGATTTGGCCAGGTCCATAATTGAGGCATCCGGGGTACTG
>Ga0209340_1000358_pt1 | contig 53352 bp, 49 predicted proteins | sample EPASupsiteSAE323_FD_187266 | JGI IMG/M metagenome (GOLD analysis project Ga0209340, IMG submission 187266) | Bioremediated contaminated groundwater from EPA Superfund site, New Mexico - Sample SAE3-23 (SPAdes) (version 2) | ecosystem: Environmental > Aquatic > Deep subsurface > Groundwater >... | reverse complement strand
TTTGGTTATATTCAGATCTCCGAATGGTTAGCCTCTTGACAACCCCTTCAATTGGTCGATGCAACTTGAATTTGATATCTCCAATCTTGGATAGCCAAATCATATTGCCGTCTATGGAGAAGCCGCTTTGAGTCTATATCGGAATACTCTCATTGGCTTATTTCACCTTTTGCATCGCTACATATCGTTCTATTACCTCATTGGTAGCATCGTCGCATGTTCCTACATAGTACGAAGGATTCCACAGATGACCATTCCAGAGTTGATTTCTCAGTTCAGGATGCTTTTCAAAGAGCGATTAGTTCATGTAGCCAATGAAGATCTTCAGCTACCGATCCAACAAGAACTTTTCTTCGGTACTTTGTAAGACCATACGAAATGGAGGGGATTAGCCCTGATTTCGTCCTAAAATTAGGCTTATATTGGTCTATGAATCACAGATGAATTAGCCGATCTTTTGCAGCTTTCTCTGCACACCATTCGCCCTTATAAAACCTTCTTCCCTCATGTTCCGCATCCTCCCTCCGGAAATCTCTTCTCGAAGACCTCCCCGCCCGGCCCGGCCTCTGCAAATATCTGGGCCTGGAAGTGTTGCACTTCCGTGTCCTCATCCAGCCATGCGTCCGCCGGCAGACCGGCCTTGACGCAGGTCTGGGAAAGAAACTCCATTGAATCAAATCCCCACTCAGGCGCCACCTGGGGCAGGAGCAGCCCGGTATAGGGACCACGCGTTACAATCAGCCCGTCCCTTCCGACCTGAACAAGCTCGGGCAACATCTTCTTGGGCTCCGTGTAGGCCTCTGGCAGGGTCAAGATCGTCACCTCCACCACGATTCTCCCCAGCTCCTCTCCTCGAACGCGTGGAAAACGTGGGTCGCGTGAGCCTGCATTGATGGCTGAGTCCACAATGGCTTTTCCTAAAGGCAGAATGGGCATGGGATAGCCTATGCATCCCCGAAGCTCACCGTCCTTATGCAGCGTCACAAAGACGCCCCGCGTCTCCTGGAAGACAGGAGGAAGGTTCTGCAGCTCGATGACTTTTTTCATTCCAATGTAGTTGGTCAAGGCCTCTCTTGCCAGATGAACTGCAGTCCGCCCCTCAACGCATGTCAACATGAATTCAATAACGCACCGAATGATATTAAAAAGTTATCCGGAAATGCCATTGTTATGGCACCTGTACCATTCATTTATATATAACTTTTCGAGAATGTAATATTTTGTGAGATAATGAGAGATTTAGCAAAAGTATCAGTTGTTGTCGGCCTGACAGTGCTTTTCACGGTGATCATTGCCCTGTCGGCCAGCACCAACCAGGAGAAGTCCGATGTGATAACACTGCCACAGCCCCATACCGACGACGGCATGAGCGTTGAAAAAGCACTCCTGGAGCGTCGATCTGTCCGAAGCTTTACCAATGAGTCTGTGACCCTGGAAGATGTCTCGCAGCTCTGCTGGGCTGCTCAGGGCGTAACGGACGAAAAGGGCCATCGCACCTCGCCTTCGGCCATGGCATCATACCCGCTGGAGGTCTACCTTCTGGCAGGAAATGTCACAGGCCTGCCATCCGGCGTCTACCATTATTCACCGCAGGGCCACAACCTGACTGTGGTCTCAGAGGGCGACCACATCCCCGATCTCTTCAGCGCGAGCATGGGCGACAAAGAGGACTGGAGAAAGAGCGCTCCTGCGGTCTTCATCGTCACCGGAGTCTTCGAACGCATAAACAAGATCCCTGGTGAGGACCTGAGCCGGTTCGTCCATGTCGAGGCAGGAACCGCATCAGAAAACCTGCTCCTGGAGGTCGTCTCTCTCGGCCTTGGCGCTACTTACACAGCAGGCTTTGATGAGAACAAGACGAAAGAGTACCTGGCACTCGCCCCAGGTGAGACGCCCATCGCAGTTCTGCCTGTGGGACATAAGGCGGAAGCTGCTTGAACCAAGATAAAAATAGTGGTCGCCCTTTGCGACCGACCCATTTTTTAGCTGATCTGCGGCGTTGCCCTGGTTGGACGCAGAAGGAAAATCTGGGGCCGCAGGATTGACTGCACCCAAAACCAAATATTTTTTCGAGGAAATGCGTTCTAAAATTCAATCAGTGGTTTTAAGCTGCAAAAAAGCGAATTTGGATGAAAAACATCCGGAATTTGCTTCTTAATTCCAGTTGAGCTTCTCCCAGTGCTCGTACTCGTGCATCCAGTTGTCTTTGTTCATCTTCACCAGGCTCTTGAAGTGCTCACGGGTCATGCTATGTATCGCACTTTGCTCAACATAGTCGCGTTTGGTCTTGATATCCTCAGCGAGAGATTTGCCAAGCAAGAAGGACCTCTTCACTGCGTCTTCGATGGCATCAGGACCCTGGGACATGACTGCTCCAGCGCTTCCAGTGACAAAAGCTCCAAAAGTCACCATCAAGCGGTCCAGGTAGGCTGTGACCTCATCGCAGTTGCTGCCGCCGCTGGCCACGCTGCAGCAGTACTTTCCGTCGAGAAGCTGGCAATGCACTGCGTCGGCCATTCGGTCGATGAGCGTCTTTATCTGAGCAGTTACCGTAAAGAAGTAGTTGGGCGAGCCCCAGACAATGCCGTCGGCAGCCAAAATTTTTTCGTAAATGCCCTGAAAGTCATCTTTGTGTACGCATTTTCCGGTCTTGAAGCAGACCTGACAGGCTTTGCAAAATTTTAGGTCTAGCTTGCAGACGTCTATCAGCTCGACCTCAGCCCCGGAGGCCTTCGCGCCATCGAGGACAGCCTGAACCAGCCTTAATGTCGTGCTCTTCGAGCCCCGCGGGCTCCCGCAAATTCCTAAGATCTTCATCTCACGATCACCTATCATCTCGTTTGATCTTGATACGGCAATCGTGATATTAGCATTTCCTCTCAATCTTCAAGTTACCACAGCGTTCTTGAAGACCCTCCAGGCCACCAGAAACATGATTGCAACAAAGCCCGACAACGCTAAAAATGAGACCAGGATTTCGCTGCTGCTGTAGGCATAATGGATGCCAATGGCGTAAAAGTCGTGGCCGACAGCAAAGTAGCGAACGCCGTTCACCAGATGGGTTAGAGGATTGAACATGGCGAGAGTTCTCACTATTCCCGGAGAGGCGTCGATTGGATAGAGGGCGTTGCTGGCAAAGAACAGGGGCAGGGTTAGAATCGTGATCACAGCCTGAAGCCCCTCAGGAGTGTCCATGCTCATGGATATTGCGGACGAGAGGAACAGAAATCCCAGGGAGAAGACACCAACAAATAGCAGGACACCCAAGACTGCCTGGAAGGTCTCGATTGCACTGTATCCGGAAAAAAAGTCCACGCCAATGAATATACCGAATACCATGACGACGATCACCTGGATGAAGGACTTGGTGACGCCGGATAGTGCGATTCCGAGGATGATGTGGTTTCGGGGCATGGGACTTGCCAAGAGCTCTCTCATGAGGCCCCAGTTCTTGTCGAATAGCAGAGATATGCCTCCAAAGAGGCTTGTAAAAAGCGTGGTCAGGGCAATCACTCCCGCGCCCATGAACGTCAGATAGGAAACGGCGGTTTCGCCCGCAGGGACAGCCATTCCGGAGCTTAGACGCGAGAAGTTGCTGGACATGGCTGCACCATAAAGGGCCATCCAGAGGGCAGGCTGAACGAGAGAGACCACGAGGGCAATCCGAAAGCGGACGAAGCGGAGCATGTCTCGCCAGTAGATTGTCAAAAATTCCCAGGACATCTCATCTCGCTCCCTTTGCCTGAGGCAGGCGATGCAGCTTTCCAGCTCCGGAATCTCTGATATCCCTACCAGTGTAGTGCACGAAGACATCATCGAGAGTCGGCTTCTTGAGGTTGACGCTGACTATATCGATGCCCCTTTCTCGCAGCCGGTTCATGATTATTGGCAGGCATCGGGTACCGTCAGCGTTGATTGTAGCTGCGAGCCCCTGCGCGGTGGCTTTGACGCTTCGGACTGCCTTGAGCCCCTTCAAGAGGACCTCGGTGGCGGCATTGTCGCTCGTATCAAGGTAAATCATATCATTTCCGAGAGCATCTTTGAGCGCCGTCGGCTCTCCTGAGGCTATGATTTTGCCGTGATCCAGGATGTCTATCCAGTCACTCACCTGGTCCGCCTCATCCATGTAGTGGGTGGTGAGGAAGATGGTTGTGCCTGAATCGTTGACCCTCTCGATGTACTCCCAGAGCCTCCGTCTGGTCTGGGTGTCTAGACCGATTGTGGGCTCATCCAGGAATAGAACCTTCGGCCTGGTCATCAGCCCTCTGCCGATCTCCAGCCGACGCTTCATTCCCCCGGAGAGAAAGCGGGTGCGTACGTTCCTCTTCTCATCCAGCTCGACTAGCTTGATGATCTCCTCAATTCTCTCATTCATCTCTCTTTTGGGCATGGAGTAGATCCTACCGTGAAGCTGCAACGTCTCCTTGACGGTCAGGTCTCGGTCCAGCGTCTCATCCTGAAAGACTATACCAATAGACCGGCGCACCTCCTGTGGCTCCTTGGCCAGGTCGTTTCCAGCGATTGTGACACTGCCATTTTGCATCGGCAGAAGGGTTGTGAGGATGTTGATGACAGTGCTCTTGCCTGCACCATTGGGCCCCAGGAAAGAGAAGATCTCGCCCTCTCGCACGAAGAAGCTGACGCCGTCCACGGCCTTGAAGTCGCCGTATCTGTATTCGAGATCCTTGACCTCGATGATTCTCTCGCTCATTTTCAGGACCGTTTTGCTACCTCGGAGGATTTATAGGTGCTCGCTGATCGGGATGACAAAAGGCTTAACTCATTTGCCGGGCAACCAAATAAGGAACCTGAAAAAAATGATTAGTAAGAATAAGGAGTGATTGGATTGACAAAGACAGAGGATTTCTTGAAGGATGCCTTTGCCGGAGAGTCGCAGGCGAACAGGAAGTACACAGCTTTTGCCTCTCAGGCAGACAAAGAGGGATTTGCTCAGGCTGCCAGGCTCTTTCGCGCCGCAGCCGAGGCCGAAGCGGTTCACGCCGCCAACCACCTGCGCGCCCTGAAGGCCATTAAAACCACAAAGGAGAACCTGCGCGAGGCGATCACCGGTGAGACTCATGAGTTCAAGGATATGTACCCGGAGATGATTGCAGTTGCCAAGGCTGAGGGTGCCAAGGACGCTCTGAGGAGCTTTGACTTCGCAAACGCTGTTGAGGAGCATCATGCGCGGCTCTATCATGAGCTGCTGGATGGGCTGGAGACCAAGAAGGAGATCTATCCCTACTTCGTCTGTCCGATCTGCGGCATGACTGTGGGACGCGAGGCTCCTGAGAGATGCCCGGTCTGCGGGGCGAAGGGAAGCATGTTCAAGAAGATCGAGTAGATCGACATCATCCTCGTTTTATTTGCCTTAGTCGATGACGCAGGTATCCGGTTATCTCCCTCCACCGGGAACGGGATCGTGCCTGGATTTGGCCAGCCACTTGACCAGCACACGGGCCAGCTCCTCAGGCTGGACCGGCTTGGCAATGAAGTCGTCCATCCCAGCCAGGAGGCACTTCTCCCTATCGGCCTGCATAGCCGATGCGGTCATGGCGATGATGGGGATCCTCACGCCCGTTTCCCCTTTCTGCCGGATTAGGCGTGTGGCCTCAAAGCCGTCCATCTCCGGCATCTGGCAGTCCATGAGCACCAGGTCGTAGGAGCCTTTTTCTAAAGCCGCTATGGCCTCCCGGCCATCGAATGCCACGTCGGTCAGGCCGCCCAGCTTTTTTATCATGGCCACTGCCACCTTCTGGTTGACGGCATTGTCCTCCACCAGGAGAATGCGCACATTTTCGGGCAGGGATAAGACGCTGCCGCTCTCGCTCGAATGCAACGCTTCCGACTCTCTGCCAAAACCCATCGATTCAGCAGAGCATTCTGCATCTTTCACAAGCATCCGCCCGTCAGCCTGCTCTTCTGGCAGATCGAACTGAGCTGTGAACCAGAAGGTCGAGCCCAACCCTACCCGGCTATCTGCTCCAATCCAGCCATTCATCATTCGAACCAGTTGCTTGGAGATGGCCAAGCCCAGGCCTGTTCCGCCGTATTTCCTGGTGGTCGAGCCGTCTGCCTGGGTAAAAGGAGTGAAGAGCGTAGCCAGCCGGTCGGCGGCAATTCCAATTCCCGTGTCCTTGACTGAAAAGCGAAGCACCATCTTCCCCTCTTCTGCCCTCACAAGGCTCACATCAATCAAAATGCTGCCCTCTCTCGTGAACTTCACAGCATTACCGCCCAGGTTGATCAGTATCTGGGAGAGCCTTGCCGCGTCGCCCCTTATAAGCCGGGGCACATTCGGGTCCATCACACAGGATAGCTTCAAACCCTTTTTCTGAGCGCTCCGGGCCAAAAGATCAGTGGTGTACCTGAGGACGGATTCCAAGTTGAAGTCTCTGTTCTCCATGACCAGCTTTCGAGCCTCGATCTTGGAGAAATCCAGGATGTCATTGATAAGTGAGAGCAACGCATCACCGCTGGCATGAATGGTTCTGGCATATTCTCGCTGCTCGTCATCGAGTTCCGTATCCAACAAAAGCTCGATCATGCCTATGACCCCGTTCAAAGGCGTGCGGATCTCGTGGCTCATGTTGGCCAGAAATTCGCTCTTGGCGGCATTGGCCTTCTTTGCCATCTCGGCCAGTTCATTGGCCTGGGCAATGGACTGCTTCAATTGCAAATTGGCCTTTTGCAGCTCTTCCTCTGCCAATTTGCGCTCGGTTATGTCCCGAATGATCCCCACGATAAACATATTCCCGGAATTGTCCTGGTACCGAGTCTTCTTGGTGATAATGGTACGATCAATCCCCATAGAGTCGGTAATCGTCTCTTCATTGACATTCTCCTTGCCAGTCAGAAAGACCAGCTCGTCTTTATCCAGGAAAACGTCAACCTGCTTTGCCGGGAAGAAGTCGCAATCCATCTTTCCGATCAGTTCTTCGCGGCTGATGCCCGATAATGCACACATGGCATCGTTGACCAGAACAAATCTATGCTGTCGATTCTTGACGAACAGAGGGTCGCCAATGGTATTGATGATCTTATCCAGGTAGTCCTTGGACTCTTTGAGCATCTCCTCCCCGCGCTTACGCTCGGTTATGTCCAGCATCACTCCCACGATGCCCGCCAGGTCGCCAGCAAAATCGTTAAAAGGCGCCCGGGTAATGAGATAATCTCGCAGAACTCCGTCAGCGCACTGCACCTGCGTCTCGTACACCTGAACAGATCTATCCTGGAATAGCAACTCATCCATCTCAAAATATTTGTCTGCCAGGTTTGCCGGGATGGCCTCCTTCAGATCACGGACCGATTTGCCTATGATACGCTCTTTAGAGAGACCTATGATCTGGCTGGCAAAAGACTCATTGCAGCCAATGTAGCGGCCCTGTCGGTCTTTGTAAACGATGGGGCTCGGAATGGTATTGATCAGAATCTCCAGAAATCTCAGGCTGCTTTGCAGCTCTTCTTTAGCTCTTTTGCTCTCTGTGATATCGCGAATGGATTCTATGGCACCCAGGCGCTTTCCTTTAGCATCGAAGATCGGCGCACCCGTCGCCCAGACATGTGCTCCAATGCCGCCGAACAATGCTGGGGTAAATGTTTCTGCGTAGAGGATGTTGCCTTTTCGCACCACATATTGATAGTGTGATGCTATTTCGGAATCGTCCCGATCTAACAAATCCAGCAACTGTCGCCGTCTTTCACCATAGAACGGGATGGCATAAGCATGATCTCCTTGTCCTATCATATCCTTCTTATTGATCCCGGTCATCTCTTCCATAGCCCGGTTCCAGGCGATCACCTTCCCATCCATATCGATGACAAAGGTAGCATCTGGAAGAAACTCGATGATCGCCTCCAGCTTGCTCTTGGATTCCTGCTCAGCATCCTCTGCCAGCTTCTGTTCGGTTATGTCGGAGAAGGAGATGACCACAGCATAGGGTTTGGACTGGCCGTCTTTGAACAGGGGACTGGTGTTGATGTTGATCCAGAAGAGCTGATCTGTGACGGCATTTCTCACCCCGGCCAGAACGTTTTTGCATGGATCTCCGGTCGTCAGGGTATGAAGAGATGGGTGCATTCCCACCAGAAAATTCGATCCGTCTTTACGGATCATCTTCCAATCCCGATCACGTGTTGTCTGACCCAAAACTTCCTCTGCTTTGATGCCAAATACCCTTTCTGCGGCTTTATTCCAGGTTAAAATCCGTCCACAGCTATCCCGGAGTATTATCCCGTCGCTGGCAGAGGAGACTACCGTGCGGTACCGCTCCTCACTGCTGCGCAGATCCTCATCCTTCTGTTTTTGCAGTGTAATGTCTGACAGAAGCCCGGTTATTCCAGTCAATCGGCCGGTCTCGTCTGTCTCAACACGGCTGGAGGATCTCATGTATCGGTACTGGCTATGGCTGTCACGCAAGCGGAATTCGTAAGGCTCAAGCTTGCCTTGCAAAACTCTTGAAAAACTGATCCTCAAACCAGGCAGGTCATCCGGATGAACAAATTCTTCATAGTTTTTGCCCACTATATCCTCAGGCCTGTAGCCCATCAACTGCTCAATTACAGGACTTATGTAGACGATATAGCCTGCCGGGTCCAGGGTAAAGATGATATCGTTCAGGTTCTCGACCAGTGTCTGGTACTTCTCTTTTGATCTCTTCAGCTCATCTTCTACCATTTTGTATTTTGATATATCTGTCAGAAATCCCTGGTAAGATGAAGCAGCATCCTTCGAGTCATCTCTGGTTCGGGCCTGAAGGCAGACCCAGACGTGGCTCTTATCTTTTCGAAACAGCTCCGCCTCGAAGTTCCTGACCTCGCCCTCTTTTTCCAGGATGCGACGAAACTCACGATGCCGGATTGGGTCGACAAAAACCTGTCTGCCAATGTCCGTGACGGAATTTATCAATTCATATGGACTGACATATCCCAGGATCTGAGCTAAGGCAGGGTTGACCCATGCATATCTTCCGTCCTTAGATGTCTGGTAGACTCCCAATACCGGACTCTCTAAGATGGCTTGGGTGGTCTCTGGCGCTCTCATCTCATATGTTTCCATTTGGATCGTAGTCCTCTGTGCAAATGCCGTCTGATGGGCAACAAATCAATAGGTGTCTATTAGATTATGATATACTTTAATCTGATGCATTTCACGAAATCAAGGTAATAATCAATATCACATTGCGCTACCACTGGATACAGGCAAAGTCTCTTGGATAATCTGAGGCACGATATTTTCGCCAAATTTCGCGGTTTAGGACTGCTGGGCAAAAATATTTAACTCCATTCCACAGTCTGTTGGTCTATGAGATCGTTAATGCCAATATTCCTGGTACTGCTGGCCAGCTCAGGAGCGCTCGGCCAGACAGACAGCACTTTTTTTGATGATCATATGGCCAGTGCGCTTCAGTCACTGGTGGCTAACTCCTCGGCCAGCACTGAGTCCTATCGCTTTTTCATGGATATGGAGCAGAAGATCGAACTGGTTAACCTATCCAAGGAGGACGTGCAGAGGATTTATTCTCGTTCTATCGGCTTTGGCATGGCCAACATGACCGATCGCGCCCTGAAGCTATCCCTGGCTTCCCTCACCTACGATGAGGATGATGTGGCGAACTCCAGCGCCATTGCCATTGAGGAGTATCTGATCAATGATACCATCTACATGAAGCTGGATGGGAATTGGACGGCCCTGAAGATGCCATCGGTAGCCGATGCCTGGTCCCAGCAGAACACCTTGGACAAGCAACTGAATATGTTCAATCAGTCTCGCCTTACTCTGATCGGCTCAGAGATGGTGGAGGATGAGAACTGCTACAAGATCGGGGCTGGGATGGACATGAGCACCATAGCCGGTCAGCTCTCCCAGGAGGCGTCATCAATAGTTCCAATGACAGGCATGAACTATACAGACCTCTTCAACAATACTACCCTGGAGGCCACCTACTGGATCACCAAAGACACACACCATCTCAAGAAGACAGAAGTGGTAGTAATATTCACCCTGTCGCCGTCGTCCTTCGGGCTGAATGACACAGACGCAAGGGAAGTGGAGATGCGCATAAACTCCCGGGTTACAATGCTCTTCAGGGGATATAACGAGAGCATGAAAATCGAGCTTCCTGCCGAGGCAGAGGCGGCCCAGCGTTTCCCTATGTTTATGGCATCGGTTGAGGCAGTTCCTGTTGTTTTATCCGGCAACGAAACCACCCTAAATGCAACAGTGGTCGATCCATTGAAAAACCAGAGCGATTCAGACAATTCGACCGTTCAGGCTGCCATTCCAGCCTGATGGCACATTTTTTCCGGCATTGTGGTAAAAAAAATAGCAAGGAACCATTTTCTCCCCTCATGCAGTCCCTCGTCGCGAATACAGCCGCAGCATGCCCATGGCAAGAATGGCTGACAATGCTTGCATTCCGGGCAATTGCTCAGCAGACTCGTTTTCTGTATCGTTCTCAAGAAAGTCGTCATCCAAATGAACCTTCTTCTTGGTGCCCCTGGCTGCCGCGGCCACTGTGGTTATTCCCACTGCCTTGGCAGCGCTGTCGGTAATGGAGCCTGATGCTTTTGAATAAATGCCCTTACCTGAGAAGCTGCTCGACTTTCCACCTCGTCCGCTGGACTTGGCATCTGCAACTGTGAGGCCAATTATCAATAAAATCATCAGGACTGCGACAACAATCTTCAGATTCACGTTTGTCACTCCGTTGCTATTATCAGCACATTCAATGTCCAGGATATCCGCCGGAGCTGCTCTCGATCGGCCCGGCGTCCTCATAGCCCTGCCTCTGGCCGGTGCCTGCCAGGCGGGTGAGCATCTCGGGATGATAGAGAAGGCGAACGGCGTTCACAGCATGCTCCTCTGTGCGTCTTCGGGCAAGAGATGCGAGAGTCCTCTCGTCAGGAGCCTCGTCCTCATGGACAAAGACCTCGATGATATGATGATTGGTCATTAGCTGAGCCGCGATAAGTCCGGTGGAGGCCTCATGGGCACACATCTTATCCTTTTCAGCAGCACCAGGCATTCCGAGGGCTATGACTATATCGCACTTCTCCTCATCGAGAAGCTTCTTGGCGGCAACTGGCAGATCCTTGATTCCAGGTACTGTATAACGGATGATCTCCGCCGAAGCCTCCTTCTTTATGACAGAGACCGCAGCACGGGCCATATCAACGCGTGCAAATGTGGTGTCAGCGATGCCTATGCGCTTCATGCTGCAAGAAATAGGCCGAGAAGTTATTAGATTTATCGGTCTCCACGGGACTTTAGTCCAGCTCACGCTAAGGTAGCTTCAACCGATACAGTTAATAAGGGGAAATTGTTTTGCTTGTGGTTTGTGGCCTGGGGCGGCTTTTTGATACAATCTCCCTACCTTTACCTTTTTGCCGCCCCGGGCCCTCTCCTCCTTTCCATCCAACAATCAGGACGAACTGGAACGAGGACCATGTGGCAATTCTATCCAGATTAATTTGTCGGATAAGCCTCAATTCCAGTTCATCGAAATGGAGGCCACGAAAAGGAGTTTTCAGCATGCTGCTCCTCATTCATGGATTAGTCCTCCTACGTTTCGGTGCCCGCCCCTCTCGCCATGCCTTCAATTGGTCGCGCAGATCCTGCTGACGGCTTCTGCCCGAAGGATCGCCTTTGCAGATTCTTTTCTCTCAAGAATTGCCCTGTCCATCCACCAGACCCCCTGCCAGTAGCTGTCCACCGCCGCCCATAAATCCGAGGCTCTCTCCGGCGTGTCGTCTCCCACGTTCTGAACCGTCTTCCACATGGCAAGAGCTGCATCCTTTTTCAGGCCAAAGACCATCTCATCCGCAGTACTTGCACCCAGGCACCGTCCCCCCATTGCCCAGGTAAAGCACCTGACTTCTGCAGCCGTAGCGAAAGATAGTCACCCCCTTGCAGCCTGAATCGTAGGCCCGGGAAAAGATTCGCAGGACATCGTCAACAGTTGCCGTCTCCGGCAGATTGACAGTCTTCGAGACCGCGTTGTCTGTAAATTTTTGAAAGGCGGCCTGAATTCGGATGTGCTGCTCTGGCGGGATGTCAAGGGCAGTGACAAACAGCTCCTGCAGATCCTTTGGCACCCCTGCCAGTCCCTGCACCGAGCCGATCCTGGCGAGCTGCTCCAACAGCCCAGTTGTGTAGATACCTCGGGCCTCTGCAGCCAGCTTGAAGAGCTCTGAGACCTCGAAGAGCTTCTCGCCCTCCAGTGCACGGCGCATGAAGGCCAGGGCAAAGAGTGGCTCAATGCCGCCGGAGGTTCCGGCTATGATGCTGATTGTGCCCGTAGGAGCAACTGTAGTCACCGTGGCGTTTCTCATTGCCGGCCAGCTCGTGAGCAGCGACTGCTCGAAGAGAGGAAACGAGCCGCGCAGAAGGCCGAGCTTACAGGACGTCCGGCGTGCCGCCTCCGAGATGAATCTCATGACATCCTCAGCTGCCTGCACTGCTTCAGGAGAGCCGTAGGATATGCCCAGCAAAATAAGCATATCCGCAAACCCCATGACACCAAGGCCAATCTTTCGCGAGAGAAACGTCGTCTCCTCGATCACCTTCAAAGGATAGCGATTGACGTCGATCGCATCATCGAGGAAACGCACGGCGAGTGAGACAAGCTCTTCCAGACGCACCCAGTCCATCTCGCCCTCGTTCACAAGCTTTGCAAGATTTATGGAGCCCAGGTTGCAGGACTCGTATGCAAGCAAAGGCTGTTCGCCGCAGGGGTTAGTGCTCTCAATGATGCCGGGCAGAGGATGGAGGGCATTGATTCTGTCTATGAATATCATGCCCGGATCTCCTCCCCGCCAGGCGCAGTTGGCGATGCTGCTCATGATCTCCTGGGCATCGATTCGGCCCTGGGCCTGGCCTGTTCGCGGGTTGACCAGATCGATCTCGCCGCCCTGGCGAGCAATGCGCATGAACTCGTCTGTCGCCGCAACTGAGACGTTGAAGTTCTCCAGGACTCCGGGCTTCTGTTTTGCCTGGATGAACTCGATGATATCAGGATGATCGACCCGCAGAACGCCCATGTTCGCACCACGACGACGACCGCTCTGCTTGATTATCTCGGTGGCTTTGTCGAATATGCCCATGAAGGAGACCGGCCCGGAGGCCAAGCCTCCCGTTGCCCGCACCACGTCGCCTCTGGGCCGCAGCCTGGAGAAGGAGAAGCCCGTGCCACCACCGCTCTGGTGGATGAGGGCCATGCTCTTCAGAGCCTCGAATATGCCGAAAAGCGAGTCATCCACAGGCAGGACGAAGCAGGCGGATAGTTGTCCGAGCGGCAGGCCGGCGTTCATGAGCATAGGGGAGTTCGGCAAGAACTCAAGCCCCTCCATCATCTCTAAAAATTTAGCTCGCCAGACCTCGCGATCCCCACCATACCTGGACTCGGCCTGCGAAACATGAGAGGCCACGCGCTCGAACATCTCGGCAGGCGTTTCACTAACCCGCCCGCACGGGTCGCGAGAGAGGTACCGCTTCCGAAGGATCTCAACCGCATTGGCGGACAGATTCAAGCAATCATCTCTTTTCCGCTCCATCACCCCTCACCTCACTGCAGTTATTGTCCAGAATTGATTTAAGCATACATGTCCAATATTGATCCGTCTGAGAGAAATCGATCTGTCGGACTGAACAGACCAGAATGAAAAAAGGCTTACGAATATTGTCTTATAACCTGCAAGAGGTCCACTAAAGATGAAAATTGCCATTTCAGGAAAAGGCGGCGTGGGCAAGACCACCCTGGCTGGCACCCTGGCCCGGCTCTTCGCCCGCGACGGTTACAACGTCCTGGCCATAGATGCCGATCCCAGCATGAACCTGGGCTCGGCCCTGGGAATCAAAGATCTGCCCAAGCCAGTCACCGAGCACAGAAAGCTGGTTGAAGAGAGAGCAGGCATGCCGGGTGGCATGTTCAAGATGAACCCCAAGGTCGATGATGTCGTTTCCATGTGCGGCTGCATTGGGCCCGATAACGTCAAACTGGTGGTCATGGGAACCATAGATTCCGGAGGCTCGGGCTGCATGTGTCCGGCAAACGCCTTTGTCAAAGCTCTCATCAGGCATGTCATAGTCCGTGAGAAAGATCTGGTAATCCTGGACATGGAAGCAGGCATCGAGCACCTTGGCCGGGCGACTGCTCGCGGCGTCGATGCGATGATAGCCGTAGTGGAGCCAGGCATGAGGTCCATTGAGACAGTCGAACGGATAATGCATCTAGGAAAAGAGATCGGCATCACAAAGTTCTTCGCCGTCATCAATAAGGCAGACGACCCCGGGCCCGTCGCTGAGAAGCTGGACCTGATGGGCATACCGGTCTTGGGCACCATCCCCTTCGACCGATGTCTGGTCCAGGCGGACCTGGCAGGCAAGCCAGCGATAGACGCCAACTGCCCGGCAGTGGAGTCCATCAGGGCCATAAAGGTCAAGCTGGAAGAGCTGTTCGGCGAGGAAAAAACTGAAAAAAAGCAGTGAGCAGCTAGAAGTTCAAGCTGCCCGCTTTTATCCCTTCTTTTACAATAGTACCAATGACCCGGCTTCCCGGCCCCATGATGCGACAGGCCCGGTCGACCTCTTCCTCGGCTACGACTACCACAAACCCCATCCCCATGTTGAATGTGCGGTACATCTCCGCATCATCCACATTGCCCAGCTCCTGCAAGAACCGGAAGATAGGCTGCGGCTCCAGGGGATCGGTGATCTCAAAGCCGAGGCTTGATATCCTGCGCAACTTGAGCAGCCCCGATCCAGTGATATGAGCCAGACCATGCACATCACACTCTCGCACAAGCTCCACGATCTCCGGATAGATTCGCGTAGGCGTGAGCAGCTCTTCACCGATGCTGTTCTTGCTGCCGGGCATCTGGTCAAAGTAGGTGTACTTGGACTCGGCTATGATTCGCCGGGCTAAAGTGTAGCCGTTGCTGTGCAGGCCGGAACTAGGCACACCCACAAGCACATCGCCCTTTTTGATCTTCTCGCCTGTGACGACTTTGTCTTTGTCCACAATTCCTATGGCTGTACCTGCCAGGTCGAAGCCCCGGATGATCTCCGGAAGAGATGCAGTCTCGCCGCCGACGATCGTCATATTGGAGATCTCAGCGCCGCGAGCAAGGCCTATGGCAATCTGGGCTGCCCTCTCCGGGTCAACCTTTTCGACGGCCAGGTAGTCCACGAAGGCTATGGGCTCGGCACCTATGGCATACAGGTCATTGACGTTCATGGCTATGCAGTCGATGCCTACCGTATCCCATTTTGAGATCGCATTGGCTATGAGAACCTTGGATCCCACTCCGTCCGTAGTCATGGCGAGGGCGAAGCCGCCCATATCCAAGAGCCCGGCATAGTGGCCGATCTCAGTCATGGGCGCTCCAAAGCCCTTCCTCTTGGTCGTCAGCACTGCCTTCATGGCATCTATAGATCGGTTCTCCTGGTGAATATCCACGCCGGCCTCAGCGTAGGTGAGCTTCCTCATGCCTCTCCCCCCAGCCCAAACTCGTGGTGCAGGGCTCGTATCGCCTGCTCGGCATCCTTGGAGGCGACGACGAAAGATATGTTGTGCTGGCCTGATGCCTGACTGATCATGACGACGTTGATCTTGGCCTCACCCATGGCCTTGAAGACCCTCGCGGCAACTCCCGGAGTGCCCGCCATCCCAGCACCCACAACTGCAACGACACAGACATCGTGATCATGCGAGATCTCCTTGACGAGGTCTCTTGGAAACTCAGCTCGAAGGGCGTCTTCTGCTTTCTCTGTCTGCCGCTCCTCGATGATGATGGAGATGTTGGCCTCGGATGAGCCCTGGCTGATCATGACTATATTGATGCCTGCCTTGGCCAGAGCAGAAAATGCCCGGGCGGCGACGCCAAGTGTCCCGATCATACCAGCTCCTGATATGTTGAGCAGAGCCACGTTTTTGTGCAGCGTCACAGCCTTGATCACGTCAGCCTTTGGCACATCGTCATGCACGATCTGCGTTCCGGGAATATCCGGATCGAAGGTGCATTTTACGCGCACGGGTATCCCTTTTCGAATGGCGGGCTCGATGGCGCGGGGGTGGAGAACCTTGGCGCCGAAGTTGGACAGCTCCATAGCCTCCCGGTAGGATATGGCGGGAATGGACTTGGCATTGGGCTCGATCTTGGGGTCTGTCGTCATGATGCCGTAAGTCTCCTTCCAAAACCAGATCTCGTCGGCATCTATCGCCGCTCCGATGAGCGAGGCCGACAGATCCGAGCCGCCACGGCCAAGCGTTGTAACGGTTCCCTTCTCGTCCTTGGCTATGAATCCAGTTACCACCGGGACTCCTTTGAGTGGCAAAAGATTCTGAGGGATCTGATGATATGTCTTCTCCAGTGGACGGCTGTCGCCGTAGTTGCTGTCGGTGACGATTCCTGCCTCTGATCCCGTGAAGTGCTGAGAGGAGATGCCCATATCCCTTAAAACTCCAGAGAGAATTGGCGCAGCCAGCTGCTCGCCGTAACTGGATATGTAATCTAGAGATCGTGCCGTGAGTTCGCCAAGATAGCATATGCCGATGTATGCCTTCTCGAGCTCAGAGAGCTTCTTGGATATGGTCTCGCTGACCTCTTTGGCGATTTGGGGGTCTTTTATCCCATCTGCTATGGCCTGGTTGTGCCTGTCAGTGATCTTCTCCATGAAGTCTATCACTTCTGAGACATTTCCATCTTTGGCAGCCTTTCTGGCACAGGCCAGCAGATCATCAGTTACACCTTGCAGGGCAGAGGTGACCAGAACAATTTCATTGTCGCGGCTGAAATGTAAGACTAGATCTCCCACATGCCGCAGTCTGCTTCCGTCAGCTACGGAAACACCACCAAACTTCATTACCAAGCGCGCCATCGCAAAAACCTAGGCTCCGCTCTCCTCGCATCGATTTAAGCTTTACCCATAATTATAATTTCTCAGGCAAAAGCTTCAGGATGCCTGCCGGCAACCTTGCTTTGGAAGGCCGAAGGCTTAAATAGATTGAATCAGAGGAGTCTGAGTCCTAATCGGGACTGTAATCTTTATCTTAAACTTCGCGAGGCGTATTATGGGCAAGAGGAAGAAGATAGCAGAACGCGTAACGACTCTGATGGACAAGCCTGAGATGATCAGGAACATCGGAATCGTGGCACATATCGATCACGGCAAGACAACCCTTTCTGATAACCTCCTGGGCGGCGCTGGTATGATCTCCATGAACCTGGCAGGCAAGCAATTGTTCATGGATTTCGATCCACTGGAGCAGGCCCGAGGAATTACCATCGACGCGGCTAACGTATCCATGGTCCACGAGGTTGATGGCAAAGAGTATCTGATCAACATGATCGATACTCCAGGCCACGTAGACTTTGGCGGCGACGTCACCCGTGCCATGAGGGCAGTGGATGGCGCAGTGGTAGTAGTAGATGCAGTAGAGGGTGCCATGCCCCAGACTGAGACTGTACTCCGGCAGGCTCTGAAGGAGGGCGTTCGGCCAGTCCTGTTCGTCAATAAAGTTGACCGCATGATCAATGAGCTGAAAGTTGAGAAGAAAGACATGGCCGCACGTCTCGGCAAGGTCATTGACAATGTCAACAAGCTCATACAGGGAATGGACGAAGAGAAATATAAGGCCGGCTGGAAGTTGGATGCTGCCAAAGGAAATATCGCCTTTGGATCGGCCCTCTACAACTGGGCCATCAGCGTGCCCCAGATGAAGAAGACGGGCATAGGCTTCGAGCAGGTCGTAGATTATTGCCGGGCTGGAAAGATGAAGGAACTCGCCGAGAAGGTTCCCCTTTACATAGCTGTAAACGATATGGTCGTCAAATTCCTGCCGAGCCCAATCGATGCCCAGAAGGAGAGAGTCAAGGTCATCTGGCACGGCGACTGGGATAGCCCTGTTGGAAAAGCTATGGCGACCTGCGATCCCAAGGGACCGGTTGCGTTCATGATCAATAAGGTGAAGATCGACCCCCATGCAGGAGAAGTTGCCACAGGAAGGCTCTTCTCTGGAACACTCCATCGCGGCATGGAGCTTTACGTGTCCGGCGTAGTCGAAACCAACCGCATTCAGCAAACTGGCATCGTCATGGGTGCTGAGAGGGTCGAGGTAGAAGAGATTCCCGCCGGAAACATAGCTGCCGTCACGGGCCTTCGAGATGCCATAGTGGGCTCCACCATCTCCAGTGAAGAGGGCATGACCCCCTTCGAACAAATCAAGCACGTCTCCGAGCCGGTTATGACCGTGGCCGTTGAGGCCAAGAACACCCGCGACCTGCCCAAGGTTGTCGAGGTCTTAAGACAGATCGCCAAAGAGGACCCAACGCTGCAGGTTACCATCAATGAGGAGACTGGCGAGCACCTCATGGCAGGCATGGGTGAATTGCATCTGGATGTTACAGTCACCAGGCTGCAACGCGATCGCGGCGTAGAGCTGAAGACATCGCCACCAATCGTCGTCTATCGCGAGTCAATTGGCGGCAGAGCTGGACCTGTAGAAGGAAAGTCACCCAACCACCACAACCGCTTCTATGTCGAGTTTGAGCCCCTGGAGCAGGGCGTGATCGATTCCCTGAAAGAGGGCAAGATCAGCATGAAGATGGAAGAGGTTGAGCGCAGGAAGCTTCTCATCGAGAAGGGCATGGATAAGGATGAGGCCAGGAACATCGTAGGCTACTTCGGCACAAACGTCCTGCTCAACATGACCAAAGGTATTCAGTACCTGAGAGAGACCATGGAGCTCATCTTAGAAGGCTTCGAAGAGGCCCTGAAGAACGGCCCCATATGCAGGGAACCGGCGCAGGGCATAAAGGCCAAGCTGGTAGATGTAAAGCTGCACGAGGATGCAGTTCACCGCGGCCCGGCCCAGGTCATCCCAGCAGTCAGACAAGCTGTGCAGGCAGGAATACTCATGGCAGACCCGGTCCTGCTCGAGCCCTTCCAGAATGTCTATATACAGGTGCCTCAGGATCAAATGGGTGGAGCCATGTCTGAGATCCAGGGAAGGAGAGGCGTCATCCTGAACATGGACAGCCAGGGCGATATGATCATACTCAAGTCCAAGATGCCTGTGGCCCAGATGTTCGGATTCTCCGGGGCCATAAGGTCAGCTACGGAAGGCAGAGCACTCTGGTCTTCTGAGTTCGCCGGATTTGAGCCGTTGCCTGCCAACCTGCTGTTGGACACAGTCAAACAGATCAGGACCAGGAAGGGCTTGAAGCCTGAGATGCCCAAACCATCCGATTACCTGAAGGTCGTATGAGCGCGGCCTTCGAAAAGATTAAACACAAAGGCAGTAATACTGAAAAATATGAATAGTGCCAGTTGGAGGAGATAAATTATGGCAGATGCAAAGCCACATCTCAATCTAGCATTTATTGGGCATGTCGACCACGGCAAGTCGACTACCGTAGGCAGATTGATGTTCGAGACGGGGGCAGTAGATCCTCACGTCATTGATGAGTACAAGAAAGAAGCCGCATCCAAAGGAAAGGCAACCTTCGAGTTTGCCTGGGTTATGGATAGCCTGAAGGAAGAACGCGAGAGAGGCGTTACCATCGATATCGCCCATCACCGCTTCGACACCGCCAAGTTCTACTTCACAGTCGTGGATTGCCCAGGTCACAGGGATTTCGTTAAGAACATGATCACCGGTGCCAGCCAAGCTGATGCCGCAGTGCTGATTGTAGCAGTCCCTGATGGCGTAATGGCTCAGACCAAGGAGCATATCTTCCTTTCCAGAACACTGGGCGTCAGCCAGCTGATTGTGGGAATGAACAAGATCGATGCCACCACCCCACCCTTCGACGAGAAGAGATTCAACGAGGTCAAGGAAGAAGTAGGCAAGATCTTGAAGATGATTGGATTTAAGGTAGATGAGATCCCGTTCGTGCCCATTTCCGGCCTGATGGGAGACAACCTCGCCAAGCCCAGTGAGAATCTGAAGTGGTACAAGGGCCCAACCCTTCTGGATGCCCTGAACAACCTCAAGGTGCCCCAGAAACCCACCAACCTGCCTCTGCGCGTTCCAGTCCAGGATGTATACACCATCTCCGGCGTGGGCACAGTGCCTGTAGGCCGCGTCGAGACAGGCGTCATGAGAAAGAACGACAAGATCGTCTTCCAGCCAGCCAACGTGGCGGGTGAGGTCAAGTCCATTGAGATGCATCACGAGGAAGTTCCTGAGGCATTCCCCGGTGATAACATCGGATGGAACGTGCGCGGTGTATCCAAAAAGGATATCCGCCGTGGCGACGTCTGCGGATCGGTAGAGAAGCCTCCAAGCGTAGCCAAGGAGTTCAAGGCCCAGATAGTAGTATTGCAGCATCCAAGCGCCATATCGGCCGGATACACACCAGTGTTCCACTGCCATACAGCGCAGATTGCCTGCACCCTCACTGCCATTCTGGCCAAGCTTGACCCGAGGTCTGGAGCAGTCAAAGAAGAGAACCCTGCCTTCATCAAGGCCGGAGATGCGGCCATCATCATGGTCACTCCATCCAAGCCTATGGTTATTGAGCCAGTGAAGGAGATCCCACAGCTGGGAAGGTTCGCCATTAGAGATATGGGCACGACCGTCGCTGCCGGCATGTGCATTAGCGTGGTCCCACGCTAAATCCATTTTTTTGGTGTAAAACATGCAGAAAGCAAGAATTCGACTTTCCGGCACCAACCCCTTGATGCTGGACGACATTTGCGGTCAGGTCAAGGGGATTGCACAGAGGACAGGAGTTCACATGGCAGGACCCATTCCGTTGCCCACCAAGAAGATGGTGGTTCCCTGCAGAAAGAGCCCTGATGGCGAGGGAACAGCCACCTGGGATCACTGGGAGATGAGAGTACACAAGAGGCTCATCGACTTGGATGCAGACGAGCGAGCGCTGCGTCAGCTCATGAGAATCCAGGTCCCAAAGAACGTGAACATCGAGATTGTACTGGAAAGCTAAACCGTTATCTAAATCGCTAGGTATGGGCGGCTTCTTGCGTTGACGAGCCCGCCAGCCTATCATTTTATAAAACAAGGACTCGTAGTATAGTCTGGATAGAATAGAGGCCTCCGGAGCCTCGGACCCGGGTTCGAATCCCGGCGGGTCCGTACCTCTTTTCTACAATCATATTGTGCCAGTCTCAGAGATATTTTTCGAAAGCCAAGATCTGCGGATCTCCGATCTTCTTGAGAATGATGGTTCCGTCTCCCAACTGATCCACGGCGATCTTATCTCCTGCAACCAAATGAAGCCCGTATCTGATGGCTAGTGGAAGCTGAATCCTTCCGTTATCATCAACATTGGTCATCAAATCAATCACCTGAGACCACCCATCTCTTTAGTTTATAAAAGACTTATTTTGAGATGAGGTTCATATGAGAGCTAGCAATCAGCTACATGCGATATATTCAGATCTTAATAAGTTGCCTCTTCGCGGAATTGTGTGGATTGAACTATAATTTTTTTTTGTGGGACATTATGTTCACCCACAGAAAAATGATAAAAGATTAGGCCATCAGCAGTCTATGCCGCTGCAGCCCGATTGGACCCGATCTTCCGCAGGGCTTTCCCTGAACGTGATGGTCTTCTCCACCTCGAATGTGCCCGTGAAGGACTCATGGACCTTGAGATCCTTGCTGAACATCTTGTGCATCCTGGCATCCGTTTGCCAGGTTCCATTGAAGGAATTCTTGGTTTGCATGCCTATTGTGTGCACGGGGCTAGCTTTTAGCATCTCTTCGATCTTCTTGGGATCAGTTATGTAAGAAGCAGGATTGGTCGAGGCAAAGTAGCTGCTGTCTACCCTCTCCATCTCGGTCACTGAGAATGTCTCGGTTATCTCAGCACCGATCCCTCCCCAGAAAGCTTTGGAATGGAGGTATTTCATTCCGACCATTGGGGTCTTGCCTGAGTAGGTGAGCTTATTGCTCTCCCATAGGTTTAACGGCACGGCAGAACCGTTCTCATTGCCGGGAAGCTTGGCAGCCCTCTGAGCTTCTACGGTTCCCGAGTCCATCTCGAGGTCGCCATCGCCGTACATGAAATTACTGTACTCTAAGGCGATCTCCCTGTCTTTTACCGAGACCCCCACCTCGAATGTGCCCGTCCCGGCGACCTTCAGCATGTTGCAGAAATCTCCGTCTTGCATAGGCTCGGCAATTGCAGGCGTGGCTGATGCCGATCCAGACCAGAGAAGAGATATGAGCAACACTGCTACGACTAATCCCTTCGTCTTTCTACCCCTTTCCAGTCTTATATTAGGATCTTCTAGCTAAAAAAAGTTATTGTTGCCCATGAGGGCAGATGGCCCGGCAAAAGCTTAATCTCATCTGATCGTCCATCATCGCTAACAGGATGAAAAGAGATCTCGCTGTGGTCATGGATGTGGCAGGAACCATATTGAGGATGTATCGAGTAGCCAAGGATATCGAGAAGGGCATCTTTTTAGAGCGAGTGGTAACCTGGCAGCTGATTATGGAAAAACATGGTCGGGCATTGGTTGTGCCTCAGATAGATCCCGACGAACTTTTATCCAGTCAAGCTGATGACACCCTGGGAACGCTTCTGTCCAGTCGCGAGGACATGCTGGAGGTCAGCTGTTCGAGCAGCCCTGTCTCAAGGGAGACGGCCATTAGAATCGTTGGCCGTTCACGGGTTCTGGTTCGCGACCTGATGGATGTTCATCTAAGGGTAAAGGCCAGGTGTCCTGATTATTATCATACGGCAGGATTGATCGTTGACGCGGATCTGCAGAAGGTCGTTTACGCAGTTAGCACAGGCGGCGCTCCGTTTCCCGGAATGAAGGATGTTCTGATCGATCTAGGCAACCTTAATGCAGATGTTTATGTGGCTTCAGGAGACAGCATGAGAAGCCTCTCCCATCTAGCGGATTTGGGAATTAACCTGTCACGAGTCTACCCAGTATCAAGCCCTACCAGAAAAAAAGAGATAATTGAAAATCTCAAAAGCCGATATCATCAGGTTGTAATGGTTGGCGACGGCCTAAATGATCTGTATGCGTTGGAGGCAGCGGACCTGGGAGTACTGACCGTTCAACAGGACACTCGCCCCTCACCCAAACTCCTTTCAGCCGCCGATAAGATCATCAACAACATATTGGAACTGCCTAAAATTCTATCGAACTACTGTTAAATTATTTTTAGATCTATTACAGGGATTTCAAGCGTTCATACCTTATTATCACACATTAATCTAGCACAGGTATTGTCCTGAAGCAGGGCGAGTATCTGCCGGCGGGACAATTCTTAGAAAAGTATATATACCATGATTGTGAACCCTTAACAGACAACATTTTAAATTTGCTTTGGAACAAGATCATACAGAAGTATACTAGGAGTAGCCCATAAATGTTCGAAGAGCTATTAGAACTATATAAGACTAAGGCAGAAGAGATTGAGAGAAGCAAGAAAGAAACTCAAGCTATGATATTGTTGGTCTCCGCTATGGAGAAACTCTCCCAAGAGGCCAATTCCAAACAGAGCGATGTAGATCTGATCGGCAGGTTGATTGATCAAGTTGACCGATTATCCAAAGAAGTGTCCGATCTGAAGAGCCAGATTCGTGCTCGACAGGTGCGACCCACTCCCGTCCTAGAGGCTAGTTCCGGGGACGGAAAAGCCCTGGATAACCATGCTAGATCGCTCATAGATATCATGGAAGAGCGGCCAGGAAGATATACAACCAGCGAACTGGTTGATATGCTGGGCCTGAATAAGACAACTGTAATAAGCGTAATGAAACGAGCCCACGAAATCGATCCGATACACGTCAAAATGACTCAGGGAAAAAGACGCAAGCTCTACCTGTCTTATGCTACAGAGGACGTGGCACAAAAAACAGATGCGCCACCTGGATCCAGCGAATCGGATCGGGTAAAGCTGGAGCTAATGGCAATGACCTAGATGAATAGAAAATAAACACAATTCAAAATTTTTGGTTTGAACGTTGAGTTGCCGTTTGTCTTGCGAGTGTCCTTGCCAGACATTCGACACCCATCTCCGATTGGACGATGAATTTAGTTATTAACATTATTTTACATGTCGTTATGGGTTGCGGAAGTCCAATTGACTTGAGGGGGTACTTCAAGGATATGCAGCGAACTCATGAATGGCAATATTGTCAATTTCAGACAATTCATTTAAAGCCCAATTAATATTTAAATATGAAAAGCAAAAGAAGGGTCCAAACGACGATCACTTCTTCTGCCGCCTCCTGTACACGTATCCGCCTGCTGCGATTATGACTATGACCATGATTATGGTCGGCAGCAGCAGAGACGATGCAGCAGCCTTGACGACAACAGGAATCTTCATGCTCTCAGAGATCACAGTATCGCCATTGACATCCGTGTACTTGATCTCGCTGTTGATGCCATATTCCTTGGGTGTTGCATCGGAGTCAACGTCGATCCAGAAGATGACAGTCCGCTCTTCGCCTGGCTTGAGAGTTCCGATGAATGCCTGATCATCTGTAGAAGAGAATGGCTTGAATATCGAAAGCCTGGCAACTGCATCTTTGATAGGATCTTCTCCGATATTCCTGTAGGTGGCTTCGACCTGTCCCTTATCTTGGCCGGCAGTGAGAACGCCTGAAGAATTAGCAACTATGAAATCAGCCTGCTTCTTGACTGTAACAAAGACCGGGACGATCTGATTGGCCTTCTGGTAGACGTAGGATACCTGATAATTGGCCAGAGTCGGCGAGCTTCCGCTGGTAACGAGCTTGGAGGCCTGCACCCGAACGTTATCCTGATAATCATAAGACAGGCTCAAATTGAGCGGATATGCTCCAGCCGGGGCGTGCTCTCCGATCTTTATGCTGAATTTCAGCGGTGACTCAGTTTTATCCCCGGATTTCAGAGATTGTACAATCTGATCGCCAGACTTTATCTCAATCTGGGAGTCGCTGGAGTTTAGAGTGGCAGTAATCCCCAATGCAGTTGGCTTCTTGTACTCCTCTTGCAACTCGGCTGCAGCCAGAGCGTACTCTTTGGGATCTGCTGGAGTCTGGTCCTCCTTGAATCCAATTATCCGTCCGTAGTTGGTCAGATCCACATAGAGGGTGACTGTATCCCCTCGTTCAAATTCATCTGTCCCGGAAACACTGGCTCTGATATCCGGACTGCCATACATGCTGTAATAGTTGTCTCCACCTAACTCCAGGGGCACATAGGTGTTTTGAGCTGGAGCTGTGGCAATTAAGGCCAACAGACAAAGGCCTACCAGGGCCACAATGCGTTTCATGAATCATCCTCCTTTTGCTATCAACTTGAGGGCCTTCTTCAATTCGTATTTGGTATTTTCAACTACCTCACGTCGTATCTCCATGCGATACATGAGAACAACGAAGACTGTAAAGGTAGTGAGCAGTGCGAATACTATTGCTAATACTGTAATTATTCCGAAGTTGTTGGTGATCAGGAATGGCGATGATATCAGAGCCGCAAAGCCAAATACCGTGGTCAGTCCTGAAGCAATGAGGGCTGAACCGATGCGCTTTGCAGTGATCTTTATGGCCTCTAAAGGCTGTCCGATTCTTGACAGCTCCTCATAGAAGCGCTCCATCATCAATATGGCATATTCCGATCCCACTCCAAGGATGAGAGCCCCCAATGTCGCTGTCAGGGGCGTGTATTTCATGTCAGCGACATACATCACGCCCCCCATCCAGCCTATCACCACCAGCATAGGCAAGACCGGCAGCAGCGCTTTAATCAGATCCCGGTAGATCACCAGCAGGACGATAAAGATGAGCCCCAACCCGAGCAAGGTCATCTCAGATCTACCTGTGGTCAAGGCAGAGATGACTGTGGTTCTCACAACGGCGTCACCAGTCTCCCTCACTGAAACTCCGGGCGGCGGCTCGCGCCAGATGATATCTTTGTCAATCTCCTTTATGAGCCGATCAGTGCCCTCTGCACCCAGGTTGGTAAGCTCCTTGTTCACATTCAGCTTGATCAAAGCCGTATCATGCCCATCCAGCTCTCTCGATAGGGTCGTGGCAGGGATGGAGTCTATCTGCGTTCGGATCTCGGTTTGATCGTCCGGTATCTCTCCGCCGTTGGCCTGCTTGACAGTAGTCGCAATGCTGTCATAGCCATACACCTGATCCCGTGAGCCTTTCAAATAGATGCAGAACTCGTCCATCCATTTTAGGATATCTGGATCTGTGATATCATCAGCCTGGACTATGAGATCAAGTACGTCCGTCCCACCAAAGACGTCGCTCATATGCCTGAAATCGATGAGCGGAGGAAGGTCCTGAGGCACGTAATTTTTGAAGTCCGTGTCCACCTGAACCAGGGTGTCGGCATAGATGCCGCCTAATGAGAGGACGAGTGCCAGGGCCAGAACCAGACGCCATCTTTGAATGCAGACGTCCGAGACCCTTCCTATGATCATTCCAACGACAGTATCATTGGAAACGCTGGCTACCATGTCTTGGGATTTCGTTTTCATGGCTGACGAGCCTCTCCTCTCCATCAAGTACAAGAGAGTGACACCCACAAAAAGCGCAGACAAATAGCAGAGGAATAGCCCAATCAGGCACAACAGCCCGAAATCTCTGGTCATGGGCACCGATGAAGTGAGAAGGGAGACAAAACCCATAGCGGTTATGATCAGGGCTATCATCACAGGCAGTGAGACGTGGCTTACGGTTTCTATCACTGCATGTACCGGCGACTTGCATTTGAGGAACTCCTCATCAATCCTGTTGTGGAACTGTATGGCGTAGTCTATGCCTATGCCAATCAGTACCGGAAAGGCAGACATGGAGACCATTGTAAATGGGATATGCAGAAATCCCATAGCTCCGAAGGTCCAGAATATGCCCAGGAAGACAATGGGTATGGGCAGAAGCGACCATTTAACATGGTTAAATGAGACCAGCAGAGCCACTATCATGAGCAGGCCTGCGAGAGCAAGAATTGGGGCGTTGCTTTTGGCCATCTCATCGGTGATGGATTGCATCAGTGCCGGCGTGCCAGTGACAGTAACCACAACATCAGCCGGAAACTCAGACATATGCACCTGATCAGATGTCTCCTGATAAATCATTCCAAGCTGCGATTCCTCAAGGGTAATCGGCAGATCGATAGAGATCAAGGTGTGCTTGATGTCCGGCATCATGCCAGTTACCGCCGGTTGATTGGCGGGAAGAGAGAGAATCTCGTCTACCCTCTCTTGGCTTGGAATTGTCCTCACACCCTGCTGAATCATCTCGGTATCTGCCACAATATCAGCGATGCTGTTCACAGCCAGCACGTCAGGTGCCCCACGCAGCTTTTGGGAGAAACGATCTATTGCCTTCAAAATCTCCGGGTCAGTGACATCATATGCTTCAACGATTACTACTATGGACTCGGTAGCAAACTTCTCAGCATAGAGATGATCATAGAGCTGGTATAAGGGCGAGTCTTTGCCAACCATGCTCTCTGTGGTCATTCCTTGCATCTCGATTTGCTTTGCACCATAGATGGATACAAGTGTTAGAAGAAGTGCAGCGGCCAGAATTATGATCGGGTGATCTGCTATCCATTGGCCGAGCCGTTCTGTGCTTTCCATCAATGCTAACCTCAAATCCGTTCGAAAAGTCTCAAACGTCCTGGATATGCAAAAAGTACTTAAAAGTTGTGGTCTTTTTAAAAAAGGATGAATCCAGATGAGAAAGATATCCTGAAGAGGTACATGGTAGATGCTTGCATCAAGGTAGCCAACAGCTATGGCTTATGTGATGCGGCAGGCGTTTTGCGCGGAACTTTATTTCTAGCAGAAGGGCCCATTTCGATGGACGAGCTGGTGGAGGAGACAGGATACAGCAAGTCTACAGTCAGCGCCAATATGGCTACACTCGAAAGACATGGACTGGCCAAGAGGTTGATCGTGCCGGGGGACAAGAGATACTACTATATTCCTGTTACTGACCCAGACTCACTAAAGAAGCAGATGATAGACAATATGAGACAAGAGATGCTAGTTCTAATTGCAGCGTTGAATCGAACTGAAAGTGATCTCACGGCCTACGTTTACAAGTCCCAATCTGCACTGGATAGAATTGAAAAGGCCAGACGCTTCTACAAGCAGATGGATCTGCTTTTAGATCTGATCTCCCGGTACAATACTGAAGAATTGATCGCGTTATTGGATCACAGGTAGAATTCGCTGAACGCATCCCTTGTATTCATCCGCACCTCTTTTAAGGGACACATCCAGAATATATGGTCGACGATCTTCCAATATATTGATTAGCAATAACGGTGCTACCTACTAAAAGTGCAGGTAGTGATGATTCTTGGGCAGACAGACAACTGCAAGCAGTGATCCAAAAATGATGATTACGGAGACGCTGCAGCAGATAGACGATATGCAGGCGAGCGGCTGCGATGCTGAGAATATGCCTGCGTTTTTTTTTGATCTTAAAAAGAGACTCCAGGATCTGTCAAACCTCCTGCCAGAGCATACAACTTCAAAGAACAGCATGATCGAGATTCTGAAGATGACCAGAGCCGTTGAGACCGCCCCTACGGCAATTGTGCTCACGGATCTCGATGGCAGGATTGAGTATGTCAATCCAAGCCTCCTTCATAATTCTGGATTTAGGGATAGTTCCGAGGTGAAAGGGCAATCGGTCTTTGACTTTACCAATGCGGAGGGAAAGATCAGGCTGCATGATGAGATCATTCCGGCCCTTTACTCAGAGGGAAGCTGGAGGGGAGAGCTTACTGTTGTGAGAAAGGACGGCCAATCCTACATGGCAGAGATGATATGCGCTCTGGTCAAAGACGATGATAATAATCCGCTCTATCTGCTGGCCAACTTCTACAACATCACAGAACGAAAGAATGCAGAAGAAGCTCTTCTTTTAGATGATTCCCGGCTGGAAGCATTGCAGAGACTCAACCAAATGGATGAGGCATCCATTAAGGAGATAGCTGACTTTGCATTGGAGGCTGGCGTCAAGCTGACTGGCTCCAAGGTCGGCTACCTGGCCTTTGCGGATAAGGAGGAGAAGACTCTCATCATGTATTCCTGGTCCAAGAATGCCATGCAAGAGTGCAGCATTGAGCAAAAAAAAATAGTCTATCACCTGCATGATACGGGGCTATGGGGAGAGGCAGTTCGCCAGAGAAAGGCGGTAATAACCAATGATTATGCATCCTGTCCTATGAAGAAAGGCATACCATCTGGGCACGTCAATATTGTCCGCCACATGAATGTGCCGATCATTGACAAGGGAAAAATTGTGATTGTGGCAGGTCTTGGAAACAAGGAGACGGAGTATGATGACTCAGATGTGCGCCAGCTAACCCTACTCATGAGTGGAATGTGGAAGATCATTCAGCGAAGGGAGGCGGAGGAAAAGCTGCAAAAGCGCGATCATCTCCTTCAAGGTTCCGCCGAGGCCACAAACTACCTGCTTACCTCCGACCCTCATGCAATAAAGAAGGCACTGGGAATTTTAGGTGAGACAGCGGATGTGGATCGGGTCCGCATTCTGGCGAACAGTGAATTGCAGAGCAAAGAATGGCAAGAGAGCCTCTCAGTTCAATGGTTTAGAAGACCTGTCGGTCCGTTTTCCGAAAAGAGCTCCTGGGAAGAGCTCTTTCCAGGCTGGAAGGATGCGCTCAGTCGCTGCAATCCTATTCAGGGAATAACCTCGCAGCTCTCGCTTCCGGGAGCAAAAATGCTGCGTGACCAGAGTGTTTTCTCCATTCTGCTCCTGCCGATCTTCATAGAAGGCCGGTTTAATGCAGTCATGTGCTTTGAAGATTGCCATAAGGAGCGGAAATGGATCGATAGCGAAATATCTGTGCTGCAGGCAGCCGCCGGAAGCATCGGTGAAGCCATTTTGCGTAGACTTACCGAAGACGCCCTCCAGGAGAGCCAAAGAGCCCTATCAACATTGATGAGCAACCTGCCTGGCATGGCCTACCGCTGCAAAAACGACCTCAAGTGGACCATGGAATTCGTAAGCGATGGCTGCCAGAAGCTTACGGGATATATGGCTGAAGAGCTTTTGAACAATGCAAAGATATCCTATGCGGATCTGATTCATCCCGATGATAAGAATTATGTCTGGAACGAGATCCAAGAGGCCATTTCCGAGAGAAGGCATTTCTGTCTGACTTACCGGATAAGATCGCGATTGGGCATCAAGTGGGTCTGGGAGCAGGGCCTCGGAATATTCCAGTTGGATGGCCGGCTGCTGGCATTGGAAGGGTTCATCAGCGACATCACAGAAAGGAAACTGGCTGAAGAGGCCCTGAAGAAGACTCAGGAGGAGCTGGAAAAGAGGGTTGCGGATAGAACTGCATGGCTGCTGAGGGCGAACGCTGCTCTGCAAGAGGAGATGGTCAAGCATAAGAAGACTGAAATGGAGCTTCGTTCCGCTCAACAGGCTGCAGATGCAGCTCTAAAGGCTAAAGGCGAGTTTTTGGCCAACATGAGCCATGAGATAAGAACACCCATGAACGCTGTCATCGGCCTGGCCGGGCTCTTGCTGCAAACCGGACTATCAGCCGAGCAGCGTGATTTCGTGGAGACGATTCACAGCAGCGGCGATGCCCTGCTGGCCATAATCAATGATATCCTGGACTTCTCGAAGATCGATGAGGGCAAGATGAAGCTGGAGCGGCTGCCGTTCGATATTCGAGAGAGCATTGAGGCATCTTTAGGCCTGGTGGCGGCAAAGGCTGCCGAGAAGGAACTGGATATATCTTATACCATTGATGAAAGGATTCCCGCCACAGTTCTAGGAGACTCAGTTCGGCTGCGACAGGTTCTGGCCAACCTTCTGAGCAACGCAGTGAAGTTCACGGATAAAGGCCAGATTGGAATTGCGGTTGTGCCGGGAGAGATGCAAGACGAGATCTGTTTTTCCGTTAGCGATACTGGAATTGGCATTCGCCCGGAGGATATGAATAAGCTCTTCCACTCCTTCAGCCAGGTGGATGCATCTACCTCCAGAAAATACGGGGGAACGGGCCTTGGGCTGGCCATTAGCAAGAGGCTGGTCGAGCTGATGGGCGGCAGAATCTGGGTGAAAAGCGAGGTCAACCGGGGGTCGACGTTTCATTTCTCCGTAAGGGCTCCACCGTTTTCTGGAGACGCTGCACGGTTGCATCTGAAAGGCAAGAAGATCATGGCGCTCTTCGATAGCGAGGAGACGCTGAAAGTGCTTGTGGACTATGCTCGCATCTGGGAGATCCAGATATTTCCTGTGGTCTCAGCCTCCGAAGCACGGGAGTTAAGAGAGAACCGGTTTGATGCTGCGATGCTGGATCTGGAGGTTCCTGGAGCCCTGAATCTGGCAGAGGAGTTGGAGGAGCATATTCCAGTCATAACCTTATCTTCATCTAATCGACCTCGAACTGGCAGGAGATCTCTCTTTAAGCCCCTTACCGCTGCAAGCATTTGCTTTGCTTTGCAGGAGGCCTTCATGCCGCAAAATCACAGGACGATAGATGCTAATCGAGATGAGGTCAAGCAGCACGATCTGAAGATACTGCTCGCGGAAGATAACCTGGTCAACCAGAAGGTGGCCCTTCTCATGTTGAAAAAGTTGGGATACAACGCGGATGTGGTCTCCAATGGCAGAGAAGTCTTGCAGGCGGCTATGGATAAACCCTATGATGTGATACTGATGGATGTTCAGATGCCAGAGATGGATGGACTTGAGGCCACCCGTGCAATTTTGGACATGAAACTGGCTAACAGGCCCAAGATCCTGGCATTGACAGCCTATGCCCTGGAGGGAGACCGAGAGAAATGTCTCTTGGCAGGCATGGACGGCTACATATCGAAGCCCGTGCAAATGGATGAGCTGATACATGCTCTGCATAGCGTGATTAGCAAATATCCTGTCTCTCCTGGATGAGTCCGGTTGAGACTGTCGAATTATCGATTAGATCCATTCGCCCAGCATCAGATTGATCTACTGCGGGGGCAACTTTTCTATAGATCGGACAACACGAGGAGGGCAGCATTTGACGAGCACCGTTTATTTTGCAGGAATCAGGGCGAGAACTCCAGAAGACAACAAGCAAAACAAGATCAAAAGGCTCTTTGATGCCGCCGGCTTGGCACAGGTTATAAGGAAAGGCGATCTTGTGGCCATCAAGGTCCATTTCGGGGAGCAGGGCAACGATTCTTATGTAAATCCAATTCTGGTCAGGCCCATATCCGAAAAGGTCCGATCGATTGGAGCGAAGCCATTTCTCACAGACACCAATACGCTGTACGGAGGGGGCCGGGCCAATGCCATAGATCATCTTCAGACTGCTGAGGAGCATGGCTTTTGTCGAACGGTAGCAGGGGCTCCTGCGATCATCGCTGATGGCTTGCAGGGCGATTTCTACAGTGAGATCAAAGTTCCCGGAAAGCATTTCCAAACAGTCAAGATCGCAGGCGAGATCGCATTTGCAGACAGCATGATCGTGGTATCCCATTTCAAGGCCCATCTTCCAGCAGGATTTGGCGGGGCCATCAAGAACCTGGGGATGGGATGTGCCCCACCGCTTGGCAAAGCCGACCAGCACTCGACTAGGCCGATATTCAATGCGGATCTCTGCAGCGGCTGCCGAGCCTGCATGGATAACTGCCCGAAGCATGCCATAACAGTTACGAAAAGGATCTCTGCAATAAACTACGATTTGTGTACAGGGTGCGGCAAGTGCCTGCGTCTCTGTCCCAGCCATGCGCTGGATTTCGACTGGCTTGTCGAGGTTCCGCCGTTCATGGAGAGGATGACCGAGTATGCTCTGGGTGCAGTGGTCGGAAAGGAAGGCCGTGTGGGATTTTTTAACTTCCTGATCAATATTACGCCGGACTGCGATTGCGTTCCATGGAGCGATGCGTCCATTGTACCCGACATAGGAATCCTGGCCTCAACTGACCCTGTGGCCATAGACCAGGCGAGCTACGATCTGGTGAACAGGCAGACTGGTCTCGCCAACTCTGCTCTGCAGACGAATCATGAAGGTGGAAGGGATAAGTTCCAGGGCGTCTGGGAGAGCACTCGTGGCAACATCCAGATGGACTATGGAGAGAAGATAGGACTCGGAAAGAGAGAGTACAAACTGATTGAGATTTGATGAGGAGAGATAAAATGAAGGTTGTGGCATTTAACGGCAGCCCTAGGAAGGACGGAAATACTGCTGCATTGCTTGGCGCAGTCCTTCGGAACCTTGAGGGCCAGGGAATAGAGACCGAACTGGTGCACTTAAAAGGGCCTCTTTCCGGATGCATCGCCTGCAACAAGTGCTTTGAGAAGGCCAACGGCAGATGCGCTATTGACAAGGATATGATCAACGAATGCATCGAGAAGATGACTGCTGCAGATGGCATCATCATAGGCTCGCCAACCCACTTTGCAGATCTCACGCCTCAGACCAAGGCGCTCATAGATCGTGCGGGCTTTGTGGCCAAGGCCAACAAAGACATGTTCAGGCGCAAGGTAGGGGCGGCAGTGGTGGCTGTGCGCCGGGCCGGGGCTATCCATGTATTCGACTCCATCAACCACCTATTCCTCATAAGCCAGATGATAATCGCAGGCTCCAGCTACTGGAACATCGGAATGGGCCTTCATGAAAAGGATGTGGAAAAGGATGATGAGGGGCTTGAGACCATGAAGACATTGGGACAGAACATGGGATGGCTCCTCAAAAGAATCAAGGAATAGTCGAGACCAGATAACCAAAGACTGTTCAGATATGGATCAAGCTGGTTTTTTATTTGGCAGCTATACGTATCCCGGCCCACGTCCATATCGGCCATATGCGTTCTGGAAGCTGGTGTTCTGAAGCCCGGATGGCTGCAGTCTATCCGAACTCTTACAACCGGATGATGCAGTATGATCCAGGAGCGCCTTTTTTCGTTTTTCCTACTCGATCCAATGGTAGCCTGGATCCTTGATCCTATTGAAATTGCGCATGAGATCTGCGGCATCATTCCTGCTGAAATTAGCCTCCATCATCCTGGAACAGACAAAACGCAAAGCAATTTTCTGCATCTTGATCTCGGTGCTATCACCTGGTTTTGAAACCAGACCGAATGTCTTGAATAGATGCTCTCGTTCATTCATATGCGCGCTTTTGCCCCATTTTTCAAACATTTCGGCAGCCTGATCCAGCAAATCCTGGTCAAAAGTCCCTGGGAGTAAGAATCCTTCGAACTGCTGCATGAACTCCTCTCGATTCAAAATGATCGACCTCTTTGCCCGAGCCACTCAGCGGGCTTTATCTTCCACGATAATAGTATAAAGCTGAAAATTAATAAATGTATCTTCAGATGAGAGCAAACAGTGAAAAATCGAGGCCAAAAAACCGATCAAAAAATAAATTTAAAAAGAATTAAACGTACACTGCAGTTCCCGGCTCCACATTGATTATCTTTGTGACGCCTCTGGCGAAGTACATGCTCTTAGGATAATTGAACTGACCATCATAAACCCTGATATTATGATTCTGGTTTCCTACAACTGAAAAGCTGAATTTCCCATCGAGAGCATCGCCATTTGTGCCTTCTACTCCGATCAGGACATCGTCCAGGTAAACCTGATAGCCCCTCATTCCCTGAGACTGAATGATCACAGGCGTGTCACCAGACGTAACAGTCGCAACAGTCTGAGTGGGAAGGGTTGTGCCGTAGCTTTGAATCTTTGTGGATGTACTTGTGGTGGTCTGGCCTAATCCCGTTGCAGTGGTCTGGGTATAGCTGCGTGTCACGGCACCGGTCTGACCGTATGCAGGAGGCATATCGCCAGTGGACGCGCTGTTAGCCGGAGTCGTCTGGATTGTTGGAGCCTGGCTGATGACATCCACAATGATGGCGTTGCTGGGCTGATTGTTGAGCACGAACAGCAGAACGTGCCTGCCGACTTTGTCTGCAAGGAAGTTGATGCTGTTGTAGCCTGCAAAGAAACTGGTTCGCTTGTTGGTTATGCTCTGGGCATCTGTTTGAAGGATCTCATAGTAATCGGCCTGCCCGCCAGTCGGCGCAAAGGCTATGAACTGCATGCCGGTTCCCGCCGGAACTATAGCATACTGAGACCAGTCGCGGTTCTTTTGAATCCACAGCTCATTCTCCCGTGAAGAAGACACTGTCGACTGGTACTGAGTGTATGTGATCTCCTGACCGTTTCCGAAGTAGATCCTGGTAGGCAGATTTCGTGTGAGATCGATCTTTGCAGGAGTGAATCCACCCACTATCGGCAGGCTGTTCTCGATATAAAACTCAGAGAGGAATGAGTAAGCACTGCTGGTGTTCTCAAACTCCGGGCCGTACCACTCCTCAGAAAGATCAGAGTTCATGCCTCCAATGCCAAAGAGGCTGTTGACGTATTCCAGGCTGAAGCCTGCGCTGCCTGAGCCAAGAGACTGCTCCAGAGAACCAGCCTCTACTTCTAATGCTGCTGCAGCTCCTGTTGCGGCAACTATGGCCAGGAGACAAATGCATAAACAGTTGAATCTCAAATATTACACCTCACTGGATTGCTACTCTGGCAATGTATTATTTAGCTTTAAGTCTCTGATGAGGCTCATCTGAAGTTCATGGAAGCCTCAGTAAGTTGCCTCGATGCTCCATCCGTTCAGCTTGCCCTCATCCCTGCTAGCCAGATCCCTGATTCGAAGAGACCATCTTCCATTAAGCGATTGGCCCAGCAATGCCGCCAATGAGGCCATTAATTGTGAATCATAGACTTTTTGCAGATTTTTTTTCCCAATGCCGGTACGATTATGCAAAACAGCCTTTTTCCCGCTCGGGGAGATGAGATCCACACTCAGGTTAGAGATATTTTCGTGGCTTATGTCCACCTCTACCACCAGCCTCTTAGCCTTGCCACCCTGGTCTATGAAAAGGGCATCTTCGATTCCCACAGAATTGTTATCAGGAATGCCTTTGCCTGACAAAGACGAACTTCGAACTACGCGATCTGCCATTTCCTGCCCGATCATAAAGGCAATGATCCGACCAGGCTCCCCAATATTCGATATCAACAGCCCCGAATCCGAGCCGTCCCACAAAACAGAGGCTGGAATCGTGTCGTGGCTGAGAGCAATGGACTGCACCCGCTGATAGAGATCTGTCTTGTCTCCAAGGCTTCTGTTGGTCTCCAGGTCCAGGCTTCCGTCAGCCTGGAGCAGGCCACACTGGTAATGCCTGCTGGCCGTTCCCCCTTGCCACTCATTTGAGCCCAATGAATCGCAGTGATAGACGGCGAGGCCGCTTGCTGGAATGAAGGCGTCCAGGTCAACTCCAAACCGGTTCTCCACCAGGAAGTACTCATTGATCTTATCCGTCTCGTAGATCATGACAGTACCATAATCCCCATGAACAGCCTGATATTCTCCTGGCTGGTTGAGGTGAACAACTCTATCGCACCATCCAACGAGGTTTCTCAAGAACACACACACAGGCGCAGGAGTTCGTCCTTCATCGTTATGGTTTCCGGCGCTCATCAGACAGAATGATCCAAGCCCCGCGCTCTTCTCGAAGTCGCCATCTCGATTGCCGTAGTCGTACAGGTCAGGCCAGCGGCAGAGCATGTGCCCGCTCTCATGGCAGAAGGTTCCAATGGATAGGTCTTCTTTGCTTCTCCCCATGCTTGACAGCATATAAAAATAGGTCTTGATGCCATTGTAATTGAGTTCCAGAAAATGGTTGTGCGGCCAGAGCATTCCCAGATATTGGGTCTGGCCTGCGTAAAGAAAGCTCATGGCATCGACCACGCCCGCGCCCTGCGAGTCGAACTCCCTCAAATCAAGTCCGTCCTCGACTGCCAGGTCGAGGGCCTCTTTGACCAGAAGGTTCTCAGTGTAGTACTGCCGGTTGCGGCTCAAGGTCAGGGGCCCCACCACCTTGTTGGAGTAATCCAGCTTGCCACTGGACATAAGCCGGAAGTACTCCCTCACCGAACAGAAGTTACCGTTCTCATGGTAATCGAGGCCATTGAGAAGACGATCGACATCCTCCCGAGCAGTGCTGCTCTTTGCGTCCTTGAACCAAACAAGCACTGTAAGGCCCCGGATATCGCCCTCAGAGACCCTCCTGCCGTCTAAAAGCCCTTTTACAGATCCGAATGTCCTTAGATTGAGGCTCGGCCTGAAGGCGGAGGCCGGAGGATTCATCCTGGAGTATCTCGCCTCAAACTTGCGATTCCGGACGTCTTCGGATTCCTTGAAGTGACGGCTGACGCCATTCGGCGGGCTCTGGGATAGGGCAACGCCGCTTGACATGAACTCACCAGAGATCAGTTGAGCATAGCAATACAATCCCAGGTCCTGGTCGTATACCACGGTGTAGCCCGACATATCCTCATATCGAGAATAGAACTCATCGCCGTAGACTCTGAGCTGCACCTCAGGGCCCCTATCCTGAGGGAATGCTAAGACCTCCCCAAATATCGAACTCATGATATATCCGACCAAAGACTACATTTTGCCACAATGCGATGCTATGGCCAATGCTATTCTTCGCTAACCATATAAATATTTCACTGAAGAATTGGGCATTCAGATCCAAAATATCCAAAAAATAGCAAATAGGGGAGAGGGACCGGCCAAAAGACCATCTGTCGAAGTATCATCTATCAAAATTTCTTGCACACGCCCTTCTCCATGGCCTCTCTAGCCAGACGGATGGCACACAGCTCCGAGCACATGGTGCATGTGTCGGTCTCAACGCCTCTCCTGTGACGAATCTGCTTTGCTTTTGTCGGATTTATGGAAGCTAAAAACTGCCCATCCCAGTTCAGCTCAGCCCTGGCATGAGCCATCTTCAAATCCCAGGATCGAGCCCTCTCGCTCACACCAGGCCTGGTGAGGTCCGCAGCATGAGCTGCTATCCGCGTGACGTAGGTGCCCTCAATCACATCCTCTTTGGTGGGCAGGTCCAGATGCTCGGATGGTGTTGTGGCGCAGAGAAAGTCTGCTCCGGCCATGCCTGCAATCACTCCACCCATCGCCGCAGTGATGTGGTCGTACCCGGGAGCAATGTCTGTCACAAGCGGCCCCAGAAGATAGAGAGGTGCTCCGTCGGTCAGATACTTCATGGCCTTGACGCTGGTCTCGATCTCGTTTGGGGGCACATGTCCAGGCCCCTCAACCATAGCCTGAACTCCTGCACCACGGGCCCTTTTAACCAGCTCTCCGAGCATTATGAACTCCATGTACTTGGCCCTGTCAGAAGCATCCTCGATGCATCCAGGCCGAAGCCCGTCGCCAAGAGATAGCGTTAGATCGTACTCCTTCGCAATATCCAGAAGGTAATCATACTCCGAGTAGTAGGGATTGTCCTCGCCAGTCTCGCTGATGTACTTCATAGTCAGAGAGCCGCCGCGGCTGACCACACCCATTATCCGCGGATCGTTTCCGAGCCGCTCTAGGGTGTTCTTGTTCACTCCCACATGGACTGTGACGAAGTCCACTCCGTCTTTGGCATGCTTTTCCAGGGCATTGAACAGCCCCTGGCTCGTCAAATCCTTCTCGACGGCTGCATTGTAAATGGGAACAGATCCAACCGGAACCCTGACCGCCTGAAGGATCTTGCGGCGCATGCAATCCAGGTCTCCGCCGGTAGACAGGTCCATCACAGCATCCGCTCCGGATGCTACTGCCGCGAGGGCCTTTTCCACCTCATCGTCTGGAGAGTTCAGGTTCTGCGATGTGCCCACATTTACGTTCACCTTGGTGGACAGCATCTCACCTATCCCGGTAGCTGTATTTTGGCCATCTCGACGGATATTTCTCGGCAACACTGCCCGTCCTGTCGCCACCAAGCGGGCCAGGCTCGCCGGTTCGATTCCCTCATGCCTTGCCACGGCCTCGATCTCAGGGGGCACGCGCCCATTCCTTGCCTCTTGCATCAGCGTCATCGATACCAACTAATATATTGTAAGAGCTGCTTTCGTCTCGCGGGTGTTTATCTCATGGTCGAAGTGCATAAGGTTAGCGGTGCAGCCTTTGATGGCAATGTCTACTTGGTCCTGGACAAAAAACCAATTTTGGTAGACGCTGGCATGATGGCGGGACCCACCCTAAAGAACATTATGAAATATATCGATCCAGCCAAGATCGAGATGATAGTCCTCACTCATTGCCACCACGACCACTCAGGGGCAGCGCCGGCACTCAAAGAGGCCACGGGAGCACGTCTCTTATTGAGCGAGAAAGAGGTTGGAGCTGTGGGCGATGACCTGGCGTCGGTATCCTACCTGTTCGGCCAGCAGGCTGCTGTGTATGAGGTGGATGAGACGCTAAAGGAAGGCATGGTCCTGGATATTGGTGACTGGAAGCTTGAGGTCCTGGAGACTCCCGGGCACTCTCAGGGAAGCCTATGCCTCTACGAGAGGCGCGAGAAGGTGCTCTTCTCAGGAGACACGGTCTTTCCTGACGGAAACATCGGCAGAACAGACATGTACGGGGGCAGCACGCCTGAGCTTGTCGAGTCCATTGCCAGGCTCACGGGGCTCGATGTAGAGACCATGTATCCTGGGCACATGGAGATCACAAGCAATGATGTCAACAGACAGATCCAATTGAGCCTCAGATTCGCAAAGAGCGTGCTCTGAGGTACGCCTTTTATATCTTTGAGCCAGAGTGATTTCTATGGAAGTCTGGCACATAATCGTAATATGCATTCTAATGATCCCCATCTTTCTGATCGCCAATTACATCATAGTCAAGAAAGCTGCCAGCGAGAGAAGGTCGCGCGATGATAAGATAGAAAGAGCGGTGGCTGCAAGCGTTGCCGAGACATACTCCAAGAATGGGCTTGCCAGGGGGAGCTGGTCCAAGCGCAAAGCTGCAAGAAAGAGAAAGAAGATGTGAGATGTAAATCCCTGGCAATTGCATCCAATCAATCCGGCAATGTTTTAATTCCTGGCAGCTCCCACTATGCTCAGATGATTGCCTTTGAATATCTGGAGCACACGGCAGACGTCATGTTTCGGGCGTACGGAAGCACGCAGGAAGAGATGCTCAGCCACGCTGCTTCTGCTCTCTTTAAAACTATGGTAGATCCGGCAACAATTGCCGCAAGAGAGAGCTGGACCGTAGAGCTAGAGGCCCCGGATCTCGAGAGTCTTGCATACCAGTGGCTCTCCGAGATCATCTATCTCTTCGAGACGGAGTCGGCGGTCTTCTCGACCTTCAGAGTCCGGCTCAACAATGACCAGGATCCGTCGGAGGAAATCCTAAAGCTTCATGCCGAAATCGGAGGCGAACGGATTGATCTGCACAGACACGCCTTCGGAACAGAGGTCAAGGCCGTTACCAGGCACAAATTCGGCATCAGGAAGAATGACCTCTGGTGCATTCAGGTTGTTTTGGACGTGTGATAATGGACGATATCAGCAAGAATCTGAAGAAAATCGACGATAACACTTACGAGGTGCCAATCGGATACCGGCCCGGTATGCGCGTGCCGGGGCGAATCTTCGTCTCCTCTCAATTGCGAGAGATGGTGGAGCCTGGCACAATAGATCAGGTGGCCAACGTCGCCACCCTTCCAGGCATTGTCAAGTACTCAATGGCCATGCCCGACGCCCACCTGGGATACGGCTTTCCCATCGGCGGAGTGGCCGCTTTCCGCGAGGAAGATGGCATCATCAGTCCTGGTGGAGTTGGCTTTGACATCAACTGCGGGGTCAGGCTATTGCGTTCAGACCTTGAGGCGGGGGCAGTTCAACCCAGAATCAACCTGCTGCTCGATGCGCTCTTTCAGGCTGTTCCCTCGGGTCTCGGTGCCACAGGCAGGCTTCACGCCACCGATGCTCAGCTCACCGAGGCCTTCATATCTGGAGCAAAATGGGCTGTCGAGGAGGGCTACGGCGAAAAGGATGACCTCACCCATTGCGAGGAGAACGGACATATGGCAGGAGCCGACCCGGCACAGGTGAGCGTAAAGGCCCGAAAGCGAGGCAGGCCCCAGTTGGGGACGCTAGGGAGCGGCAACCACTTCCTTGAGATCCAGAAGGTAGAAGAGATATACGATGAGGCTGTGGCCAAAAAATTTGGTCTTTTCAAGGGCCAGATTACGATTATGATCCACTGCGGATCTCGCGGAGCCGGTCATCAGATCTGCACAGATCATCTTGATGTCCTATCGAGAGCCGTGAAGAAGTACAACATCGCCATTCCCGACAAGCAACTGGCCTGCGCGCCACTGGGCTCACCAGAGGCAGATAATTACTTCGGTGGAATGGTCTGTGCAGCAAACTACGCATGGGCCAACAGGCATATCATCGCCCACTGGACGCGAGAGGTCTTCGAGAGATACATTCCAGGCTCAAAGCTCGATCTGGTCTACGACGTAGCCCACAACGTGGCCAAGATCGAGGAGCACGAAGTTGACGGCAAAAGAGTGAAGCTTTATGTGCACCGCAAAGGAGCCACGCGAGCCTTCGGACCGAGCAGACGAGAGGTGCCGGACGCATACCGGGCAGTAGGCCAGCCGGTTATCATACCAGGCAGCATGGGCACATCCTCCTACGTCCTCTGCGGCTGCGACCGTTCTTCCGAGCTGACATTCGGTTCCGCCTGTCATGGCGCAGGCCGAGTCATGAGCAGAAGCCAGGCCATCAAGCAGTTCAAGGGAACTGATGTCAAGGCAGCTCTGAACATGTTGGGCATAGTGGTCAAGGCCTCAAGTCCCGGAATGCTTGCTGAGGAAGCCCCTCAGGTCTATAAGCCCTCGGGGGATGTGGTGGATGTGGTACACAACCTGGGAATAGCCACAAAGGTGGCCAGGATGGTTCCGCTGGGTGTCTCAAAGGGATAAGAGAGGAAAAGGATTTCTGGAAGTAGAGTAAATATGATCAGTGGTGATCTTGATTTCGACCGTAGGAATAGACGGAGATTTTCTGTACGGGATTAACATGGCGGGGGCGAATGAATATCTCCTGGCGATCCAGGCGATAATCGTCCTATTCATGGTCATCATCGCAGTATGGATGATCTACCCACGATTCCAAGCAAGTCAGGCAGACGCTACGTGATCTGTGATTGGCAGAGGCATATTGGCTCGCTGGATTTAGGAATAATAGTATGAAGCTGAAGGTAATCTTAGTGGAGCCGCTTTACGACGGCAACGTGGGCTCTGTCGCCCGGGCCATGAAGAACTTCGGCTATCACGATCTGGTGCTCGTCAACCCCTGCAAGATCGAGGACTATGGCCTGGCCATGGCCTCTCACGCGAGAGACGTCCTGCAGATGTCCCGCTCATTTGGAAGCCTTCAGCAGGCCCTGCAGGGATGCGATCTGGTAGTGGGCACAACGGGCAAGAGGCTCGACGAGGCCCAGCACCACCTGCGCCTGCATCTGCGAGTGCCCTGTCTTACTCCTGAAGAGCTGGCAAAGAAGCTCTATGGGAAAGACGGCACCGTGGCGCTGCTTTTGGGAAGAGAGGACTGCGGCCTGAACTCTCAGGAGCTTGCGCTCTGCGACATCCTGGTCTCCATTCCGACCAAGAGCGAGTACCCTGTCATGAACCTCTCCCATTCGGCGGCTATTCTCTTTTATGAGCTGTCCCAACTGGATGGAGGAGAATGCAACAATGTGGAGATGGCGCATGGCGAGAGCCTCTCAATCCTGCAGGACAAAACCAGATCGCTTCTCGCTGAGGTTAGCTACCCGCCGCACAAGCTGGATTTCACTCTTCTCATGCTGCGACGCATCCTGGGCCGGGCCGAGCTGACGGAAAGGGAAGCGCGAACCATCCTCGGCCTGATAAAGAGAACCCGCTGGAGGATAGCGGCCAGGGAAGACGAACAAGCTAGAAAAGAGAACGGAAAATAGATTAATATATTTTCTACTAATCCTGCCTCTTTGCCCTCTTGAAGGCATCCTCGACTGCATCGCGGATTATGTAGCCGCCCTTGTGCAACACAGTGTCTCCGAGCTCGAAATCTCGTTCCATCGATCCAGTACAGGGATAAGCATGATGCGCCTCAGAGATCCTCTCTCGGATGTCGGGCTGGTCCGGCTCCAGGCCGAGAAGACGCTTGGCCACAAACCACGTCGAGCCACATGGCGCCGACCTGACTACATTGGCCGCCAGGATGTAGTCCTTGCCCTCCCGGCTCTTCTGCACGGTTACATCGATCAGAGGGTCTCCAATTCCAGCTTCAGTGAGGAACTTATAGATGTTCGGCTTGGCAGGATCTGGTCGAAGGGCGCAGAAGGGCTTGGCAAAGGCAGCCTCCATCCCAAGCTCTGCCGCCTTCTCTTCGAGCTGCTTTCTCTGGCCGAGCGGCAGCTCGCGAGGCGACTCTGAGCCGCCTACAATGCCCTTGATCCCTGCCTCCTTCAGCTTGGGCAGCATCCCGAAGAGGATGTCGGGATGAACATTGATGACCAGGGCGATGTCTGCCTCCGGAATGTTCTGGGGCAAGAGCGGTTCGACGTCTTCAATGAAGTCACCTAACGATGCGGGATCCGGCATCTCTACTAAAGAGACGATGTTCTCGGCGTAGCCTGGCCGAACGTTCCTGCATTGGGTACAGCCCTCGCCACAGGAGATGCAAAAGCCCGAATAGTTGACCAGGTTGCCCACAACACGTGCCCCAAATTCGCCATTGTAGAATGCTACCAGTTTCAAGAGGTCACCACACATGCAAAAAGATTGGAAGGCATCTTCAGGCAGTCTTTGCCAGGCCAATGCTGCTCAGGCCTCGGGCAGCATAGAGCAAGGCCGCAAATCCCAGGCTCATGGATATCACACAGATAAGGCCGCCCACCATCGGCAGATGGGTGAGCACATTGAGGACTATAAACCCAATCACAAAGCAAGCCAGATCCCCCTGCTTGATCTTGGTCTGCTCGTTGATCCATTTGCCAAGCGAAAAGGAAACGATGGTTCCGCTCAACATGAAGGCTGCGATCATGAGCAGAGCTGAGAGCATTGCGATTGGCAGGCCCACGATAGTTGCAGCTACCAGCAAGATGGCAATGAATGAAGATATGATCATGACGAATCCCAGAAGAATCTTGACAAGAGTCGAGCGTCTCACCTCATCGTCCATCGTCCGGAAGACGCCTGGAAGGCATCGGACAAGGATCAGACCAAGGATGAAGTAGCCCAGGATGGATAGAAGGCTGAAGAGGTTATAGTCGGCATCATAGTTCTTGTTGTCATCATTCCGTTCCTCAACTTTATGGAATTTTACCAAGGATGCTGAGCCGGTATTGTTGAATTGGCTGGCGCTGACAGAAAGAGTTCCATTGATCCGTCCAGCGTTGACAACCTGGCCGCCGGCGATGAGGGCATCTCTATTCACGGTGTTGCCAGGAAGCACACCGATCTGGCCGCCAGCAACCACCAGGTTCGTGCCGATATTGCCATCAATGCGAACATTGCCGCCGATGGCTACAACCTTCCCGCCCACATCAGAGTTGACATCAACCTGGCCACCAGCAACTATGACATCCCCCTTGACAGGGGCATTGATGTTCACTGTTCCGCCAGCGACTATTGCCGAGTCCACCGGGGCGTTTATATTCACGGTGTTTCCTACGGCAATAATGTCGTCTGCTACCGCCTGGTCTATGAAGATGACCTCTCCTGAAAACGATTGTACTGCTAGCCCTGTAGAAGAAAGCAGAACGAAGGCCATTAAAATTGACCTAATTGATCTAATATACCACATCCCATTCACCTTATCAAATAGTTATTCTTCTCCAATAAATAACCCATGTATCATGGATCACATTTATATTTCCAGGTGGCATAAGCGGTCTCTAAGTGGGTGAGGTGAAGAGATGAGATGGACGATTTTTGCGATTATATCTGCAGTGGCCTGCATCCTTGCAGCAATGGCAGCAATCAGCTTGAGCGCAGCTGGCACAGACTCATCGACGATTGATAAAAAGGCCCAGAACTTCACTGAGCACTCCTGGGTATTTGTCAACGGCTACATGGAGGAGTCCAGGGTCCTGCAGACTCAGTCTGGCTTCAGCGGCCAGAAGATAGTTCTGGGCACAAGAGGCTCCGGCATGGCCACCAGAACCATCGACTCGGAGGTATATCGGGACTCAAATATGGATGAGGCATCTCTCACCATATCCGCCAACTACGATTATAAGCCCTATACTCCACCACTCACTCAGAGCGATCTGAGAAATGCTCTCTGTGCTAAAAATTATGAGGTGGGGTCTGTAATGTCAGAGACGTATCTCATTGACAAGGACCTCATAAAGGACACGAAGATCTACCAGAACGATAGCTTCTCAGTTTATGAGATCAGTTCAGAGATCCAGGGGACGGCGAAGATCGGCCAGAGGGTTCAGAAGAATGCCAAGACAGTTCCTTCCTTCGTCATGGGCGGGACATACATGGGCTATGTGCAAATAAGGTCGGAGATGATCGTGGGTAACGCATCAGTGCTGACATTGCCCTGCCCGTAAAAGTCGATGGTCCTGCGCAGTCAATCGACATGATGACCATCAGATCCTGGCTCTTTCGTGGGCTAGGACGACCATCTCTTTAATCTCTTCAAGCTTCTCAGAGTAGTGCAGGTGGCTGATGCAACTGCAATCAGTGCAGCCGAAACGAGGCTGTGGCTTTAGCCTCTCGCCGATGCCCCGGGCAATTTGGCACTCCAGGTTCAGTTCAGTCCTTGTGATGATCGCTTCTACGAAGAGGCAATGAGGCAGAAGATAGTCAACGTGCCAGCGTCGTGTCTGTTTTACCCCCTGGGACAGCATGATATGACGATCTACGCGCTTTAGGCCGCCCGGGCCCCGTGCAGAGCCCGTGTAGGAATAGTAGCCTCGGGAGAATTCGATAGCGCCCAGTGATCCAACCATTATCCGTCTGTCCTCGGACAGAAAGAGGATGAGGGTATAGATGCCCTTCTCGGGTCTCTGCTGCATACGTGTTCACAGGGCGGCAGCTATTTGAGATTAGTGCCATGTGGAGGCATTATGGAGGAGCCATACGAGAGACATATTAAAGGAAGTCTTTTCTATGATAAGAGAGCTAACACCTATGGGGTGAATATTAAGTGAAGTTATTATTTGCAGCAATCCTAGCGTTAATGCTATCAACTGTGGCTCTGGCAGCGCCAGAGAGCTACCAGCTTGGCGAATATGTGGTGTCCTTTGATCTAAATTCCGACGCCACCTATAATATACAAACTGTGGACCCCATCGAGGGTTCGGACTCCACTATCTATCCATTGTTGATCGTAACCGATAACAATACGGGTGCATCCATTACCATCACAGAGAACAAAGGGCTTCAGGATTCGAGCATGAAGCTAAATCGAGAAGTTGCAGCACTTCGTTTGATCCTATACAAGGGAATCAATGTAACTGAAAGCAATGAGGTGGCTATTGATGGAGCCGATGGCTTTGTCCTCTCTGGCTTGCCTATTCCGGGATCCGATCTGCCTCAGATGCCCTACTACTATGCATCCTATTGGCTTGACAGCAGTGAGTGCGGGAATTGCGAATCGCTTTCAGCAGCTACAACAAATGTTGGCATAACTTCAACATACTCTGAAGGCGTAACCCAGTCCCTCTTGAACAGCATCCATATTGAGAAGGGACAGACGACAGCCGCGCAGGCGACGCAGGGTGGCCAGGTTCTTCCTCCTGCTTAAGAAATAGACAACGGCCCTGAAGGGCATCCATACATTTTTTGTGGCCAAATTTATATCCAATGCAGTTCCTTCGGCATTACTTCTTCTCAGCGAGTCCGGTGAGGGGAAGATGAGCGTGAATCTTTATGGTTAGATCTATGAGGTTATTATTTATCGTTCTGACGGCAGTTGTCGTGGCGCAGGGTGCTCTTGGACAGTGCTATTCGCTTCCTGCCCCGGATGAAGGTGAAGAGCGCGTCTTCGCTCAGAGCGCCTGCGCAGGTGTGAGCAACAATCCACCCAACCCCACAGTCTTTACCATTGACGGGCCGAGGACTATTACGAAGATCGGCACGTATCATTGGAATGATGCCACCGGCGAGACTCCGGGGACCATCGGCCTTAAAGATGAGCGGGGCAACACATACGGTCCGTGGCAGGCTGTAGGTGATTTTGGACAGGGTGGCGTTCCCAACGCATTTTGGATCGTTTATCTCTCGCCTGCATTGGATCTGCCGGCAGGGACCTACACGATCATCGATTCCAATCCATCGACCTGGTCTTACACATATGAGAGCGATGACTGTGGAATTGGCTCAATCATTGGCCTTGCAGAAGGCAGAACGGGTTCTGGTTCGGCACCCTGTGCCGCAGATGGAGTGGACTATTCCCCCAGAAGCGCAACTGACCCATACGAAGCAGGGCCTGAACTGGAACCGGGCAGGTACAACATCTGGTATGGAAAGAGAACTGGCTTGCAGATTGGCACTCCGGACAAATGGAGTGTGGTAGGCCCAGAGCAGCTATCCGACGGCGGATTCTATGTATTTGATGTCGTTTCTGCAAGCTTATCTGAGGCCACGCCCCAGATGATCAACCCAATGCTCTCCAATCCCACTATCGGCGAGGCTGTGGTCTGGTTTAAGCTCAGCTCTGAGGACGCATACGTGGTCTGCTTCGAGGGACCGCTGGATGGCGGACTTAACCTCGCAGGTGCCTGGAAGATGTCTGGGCACCAGGAGGGTTTTAACGACTGGAAGGCCGACCTGATCCTAAAGAAGGACGGCACCCTCGAATGGACGGAGACTGACGGGGCGAACGTGGGAGCAAGACGGCAGGGTACCTGGCAGTTTGATAGCACAAAAGTAACCCTCGCCTGGACAGCTCCGGCTGGCGGACAGACCTACTGGGTATCGCAATCCGTAACCGAGAATTCCATATCTTCAGGCAGCTACACAGTGGAGAATGCTCCTGGAGGGACATGGTCCGCGAAAAGGGTAGTCGAGGGATTCTAGGGTGCAGAAAAACCTGAAAATGGGGTAGCACGGAATCCAAGAACAACTTGGCTTCAAGCAATAAAGCCTCTTTGATCTTTTTTCTGAATGAAACTGGATGAAGATCAGGATTATGGCATCGGGAAAGTACTTATTCCAGAAGCATACATCCTAAATGCCCATTAGGTCCAGGGATTGCATAAAAACGATAGATGTAGATGAATAAGAGCGGGGTTTGCCAAGCTGGCCAAAGGCGCAGGACTTAAGATCCTGTCTCGCAGGAGTTCGCGGGTTCGAATCCCGTACCCCGCATTGCAGATATTGAGGGCTTGTAGCTGCGCAAAGTCGGAGCAGGGAGTACGCCCTACTCCCCGATCTTTTTGTGAAACACCCTCTTTGCCTTTCCGTCCTGCCTGGGCAGACCTCCAAGCGGATAGACGTCTCCCTTTGGCGAGAAGCCAAGAGCCTCCTTTAGAGCCTTCTCAACCATATAGCCAGTTACGCCCGGCCCGGCCTCCACATTGACGCGCACATCGTTGACACCGTCCACCTCTTCAACAATGATCTGGTAGTTGTTGCCAATGCCCGGAATCCCCAGAAGCGTCTGCTCGATCTGCTTCGGGAAGAAGTTGACTCCCTTGACTATTAGCATGTCATCCCGCCGTCCAGTGATTGGCGCAACCCGCAGATGGGTCCTGCCGCACTCGCAGGCGTCTCTGGATATGACATGGGTCAGGTCGGCAGTGCGGAAGCGAATCATCGGCAAGGCCTCGCGGGTGAGCGAAGTGAAGACCAGCTCCCCCTCCTCTCCTTCGTCCACCGCTTCACCAGTCCGCGGATCTATGATCTCGATGATGTACTGATCCTCCCAGACGTGGATGCCATCATGCTCCGGACAGTCCATGCCGAGAGTTCCAACGCCTCCGGACTCGGTCATGCCGTAGATGTCGAATACATCAATGTTCAGGCCATCAGAGATCTTCTTTTTCATGGACTCGGAGAACACCTCCGCACCAAAGATGCCTATTTCGAGGTCTGGCAAGGTCTCATTCTGCTCTTCGAGAATCTCCATCAGTCTGACCCCGTAGCTGACCACGGCAGTGAATACCCGCGTCTTGAGATCCTTGGCCAGCCGGATCTGTCTGGCAGTATTCCCGGGCCCGGCAGGAATCACGAAGAGGCCCGCAGCCCGCGCTCCGTGGTACATGCCAAATCCGCCGTTGAACAGCCCGAAGAGAGGAGTTATCTGGGTGGCGTCGCCCGGCTTCGCTCCAGCCATCCGATAGCATCGGGCCATGCACTCAGCCCACTGATCGAGGTCAGCCCTCGTGTAAGGCATGACCACAGGAGTTCCCGTGGAACCGGAGGACATGTGCATCTCGATTAAATTTTGTCTGGGCACGCATGACAGCCCCAGAGGATAGTTTTCCCGCAGTATGTCCTTGGTGGTCATGGGCAGCTTGACTATGTCCTCAGCAGTGCGGATGTCCTCTGGCGTAACACCCGCCTGCTCAAAGAGCTGCCTGTATGAGGCATTGGACTCGTAAACGTGCTTGACGATAGCGCGCAGCCGCTTGGACTGCATCTCTCTAATGTCCTTTAAAGAGGCGGTCTCCATAGGTTTGTTATGAAAATTGTCGTTCTTGGTCATAGATAATTCCTCCCTGCAGCAAATGCCCGCCGGTTGGTCTCCAAAAACTTCTCCTTCACGCATAACGAAATGGCCTTCTCCCAGGCAAGAAGAGGCAGATCTAAGCCGTTTGAGATTGCTCCGAGGATTACGATATTTGCCGCCCGGATGTCTCCGAGGTCAGCCGCAACCCTGGCAGCATCAATGTAAACCAGCCGTGCAAAAGCCCGGCGAAGAAGCGCTTCTGCCTCTGCGTCTTCCGGATAGCGAGCGCCGCCCGACGATACTGTCACAGGCATTATGGCCTGAGTGCTTACCACTGCGAGCCCATCCGGTCGAATGTAGTCGGAGAATCGCAGCGCTTCCACCTTTTCCAGTGAACCCAAAATATGAGCACCATTTCTGGAAACGAGAGGGCTCTTGACCTCTTTTCCATAACGGATCTGGGCCATGACCGAACCGCCACGCTGGGCCATGCCGTGGACCTCATTGGTCTTGACATCATAGCCCTCCAGCATTGCAGCCTGGGCCAGGATCTCGCTTGCAAGCAGTATCCCCTGGCCGCCCACGCCTACCAGAACAATGCTCTTGGTCTCAGTCACCTTCACCCGCTCTTGCGCGTCCTCTTTTGCACTTCTCCTCTCGCTCATGCTCTCCCCCCGATGACTATGGCCTCTGCCGGACAGACCTGCTGGCACAGACCACAGCCAGCACAAAGCGTCTCATTGATCCTCGGGCCGGCCTCACAGTTCTCAATGGCCGGACAGCCGAGGCCCAGACACAGCTCGCAGCCCTTGCACTCGTCAGCTAAAATCCTTCTCGCTTCACCTACCCTCTTTCTCTCACGCAGTGGACAGGGAGCACGCGAGACTATGAGAGATGGCTCATTGATCGCAATCTCCTGGGAGATGACCTGTTTGGTCTCCTCCAGGTTGTAGGGATTGATGACATTCACCCTTGAGATGCCGCAGGCTCTTCCGACGTCCTCAATCTTGACTGCCAGAGTCGGCTCGCCCATGAGGGTCCTGCCTGTGCCTGGATGGTCCTGGTGTCCTGTCATGGCTGTAGTGCGGTTGTCGAGTACTATTATGGTAGAATGGCCCTTGTTGTATGCAATATCCAGGAGCCCTGTGATGCCTGAGTGAAAGAATGTGGAGTCTCCGACAACGCCCACAACCGGGCTGCTCTCGCCTGCCTTTTCCATGCCGTGAGCCATTGAGATTCCAGCGCCCATGCAGAGGATGCTGTCCATTTTGTTCAGGGGGGGAAAGGCTCCGAGACTGTAACAGCCGATGTCTCCAGTCACCACCACCTTCTCTTTTCCAAGAGCATAAAAGACGCCACGGTGAGGACAGCCGGGACAGAGAACCGGCGGACGGGGTGGCAGCCCATCTGAAAACGGGGATGGTTTGGGCTCGGCTGCATCTCTTCCTACCAGCATGGCCTTCGAGGACCGCAGCCGGTCTACAGAAAGTTCCATGATGCCAGAAACGACATCCCGTCCTCTGCAGGAGAGGCCCAGGGCCTTGACATGCTGCTCGATGAAATCATCCAGCTCCTCAACCACCAGCAGGCTGCTGACGCCTGAGGCAAACTGCTGAATCAAAGCATCAGGGAACGGGTAAGACATGCCGAGCTTGAGGAAGCTGGCCTCTGGCCAGACTTCTCTTGCGTACTGGTAGGCTATCGAAGAAGAGATGATGCCCAGATTTCGGTCACGCCATTCGATCCTGTTGATGGGCGAGCTTTCGGATATCTTTTGCAGAGCCTTCAAGCGCTCCTCGACCCTGACGCGCATGGGCCTGCCCCAGACAGGTATGGGCACAAACCGGGGCGGGTTCTTTACAAATCCTGCCTTTCGAGGAACAGCACGCTCGCCAATCTCCACGAGGCTCCTGGAATGGCTGACTCTGGTGGTTGTGCGAAGGATCGCGGGAGTCTTGAACTGCTCAGATATCGAGATGGCCTGGATGAGAAAGTCTTTGGCCTCCTGGCTGTCGGAGGGCTCAAAGATCGGAATCTTGGCAAATCTGGCGTAATTCCTGGTATCCTGCTCGTTTTGCGATGAGTGCATGCCCGGATCATCTGCGACGCAGGCCACAAATCCTCCCTCCACGCTGATGTAGCTCAGGGTCATGAGCGGATCAGCCGCAACGTTCAGCCCCACGTGTTTCATTGTCACAATGCTTCTTGCTCCGGAGAGAGAGGCTCCTGCGGCAACCTCGAAGGCAACTTTCTCATTGGGCGACCACTCGCAGTACACATCAGGCTTGTATTTGACCAGGTTCTCCAAGATCTCAGTCGAAGGAGTTCCTGGATAGCCCGCTCCTACAGTCACACCGGCTTCAAAGGCCCCGCGGGCGATGGCCTCGTTGCCGGACATCAAACGTCTCAATGCAGTTTTCTCCTTATGATGATATATTATTGATTGTTCTTCATCGTCTATGCATATCGATGTACATCAAAGTTTCCACGTGGCGATACGGATTTCGGCTTATAATCCTTGTGGTAGACTTTGATATTATTTTATGCGAATCTTCAGAGGCTTTTGCAGGGACAATGACGCGCATATTGACGCTTTTCGAGCCCTTCAGCTCTCCTGCGGGATGCGCGGTTTGACCTGCGTAGATCAGCCTCTGAAAAGCGGATTGCTGAAGGAGACAAAAAAGGTTCCTCGCTATATTCTATGGGTGAACATGATGAGCCATGAGGTCTTTGTGTCTTTGTTCCTTTGTGGTGATCAAAATGCTACGTATCATCAAAAAAAGGAACAATCGCATTAGTATGTACTCTGTGAGACCCACCATGACTGTAATAGCAACTAATGGTAGTGTCTCGATAATGCTGCAAAATAGTAGTAGTAATCCTGGCTATCATAAGACTGCCACTAAAATATTAGTAGCATTCTGATCTGCCAATAGGATTTATAATAATCCCTGCATCCTTACTTGAGATATCTGACCAAATCAAGGAGGACACAGGGCATGGAACCATTGGAGCCAATAATAAATTATCTTGTCGATCCGAATAGCGGACTGAAGCAGGTTATAACAGAATTTCTGAATGCAGTGATACAATATGAAGCCTATCAGCAGAGCGGCGTACTTCCTTACGAGCGCAGCCCACAAAGAAAGGCGTATCGAAACGGCATTCGATCACGAACCCTCAAGAGCCGTGTAGGAGAAATAACTCTTGAAAAGCCTCAGTTTAGGGAATTTCCTTTTGAATCCAAGATCCAATATCTGATCGTGGATGCAACCTTTTTCAAGGTGAGATCTGGTGCTCAGTATAAAACCAGAGCACTCCTGATTATCGTAGGAATACGCGAAGATGGTCTTCGAGAGATACTGGGCGCGAGCATTGCTGAATCGGAAGATAGCGGTAATTGGTCAACCTTGTTTCGAAGCCTTAAAGATCGAGGGCTGGAGGGCGTCGAGATGGTAATATCTGATGCACATAAGGGAATCCAAAAGGCAGTGGAATCGTCATTCCTTGGAGCTTCCTGGCAGTATTGCCAAGTTCATTTCTCCAGAACTGTACTGGAGAGCATCTCTAATAAGGACAAAACAGAGATTGCCGAGATGCTCAAAGAGGCATTGGATGACGAGTCGAAAATGCAGGATCTGGCAAGGGGGCTTAGTGAGCAGGGTTATTCACAAGCAGCCGAGACCATTGATAGGTTTAGATTTGATCTGTGGAATTATAAAGCATATCCTAAGGCCCATTGGTGTTTTCGCCAACTCAATTTTGACCCGTCTATTTAAGGAAACGCCAATTCGTTTTTGATCCACCCTAAGAAGAAAAGCCTTCACTCTCCAAGTATTTCGAGAGGTGGGCATTAGGGTGAAATTGATG